>Ga0302273_1000142_pt1 | contig 37371 bp, 36 predicted proteins | sample III_Bog_N1_3_FD_198774 | JGI IMG/M metagenome (GOLD analysis project Ga0302273, IMG submission 198774) | Peat permafrost microbial communities from Stordalen Mire near Abisko, Sweden - III_Bog_N1_3 | ecosystem: Environmental > Terrestrial > Soil > Wetlands > Peat | place: Sweden: Abisko... | reverse complement strand
GCGATTTTACGCCGGTAATCACCACACTGATTGGCAGATCATCCAAAATCCAGCGTACGGCAACACTGGAAAGCGGAACGCCGTGCGCTTTGGCGATGGGTCGCATCGCATCCACAATTCGCAGGTTCTTCCGGAGTTTGTCTCCATAGAAATTATCATACACTGTGCGACTGCGCCGGTCATTGGCATCAAAATGAACGTTAGCGTCGTACTTGCCAGTCAAAATGCCCTGCCCGAGGCTGCCCCATGTGAGCGGCGATATGGAAAGCTTGTCGGCAATTTGTCGCATGGTGGTTTCATCGTCCCGATGGGCGAGGCTGAAATGGTTTTGGAAAGTCGCGATATGCTCGCGATAAGGCAGAAGTGCAGGCAGCGCCTCAGGTTTAATGTTGCTTAAACCAATCGCGAGAATATCCCCTTTCTCCTGATGTTTAATGAGCGCTTCCATCATGACTTGGATGGGGGTATTTTCATCCAGATAATGTACCTGATACAGATCAATGTGATCGGTTTGCAGGCGTTTCAAGCTTGCGGAAAGCGCCTGCTCAATATAGGCAGGGCTGTTGTCAAACATAGTTTTACCGTTCTCCACCCGAACGCCGAACTTAGTGGCAAGCACCACCTGATTGCGCATGCTTTTCAGGGTTTCTCCCAGGGTCTCTTCACTGCGGCCAAGGCCGTAGGTATCGGCCGTATCAAAAAAGTTGACGCCGATTTCCACAGCGTGCAACATGGCATGCTTCACATCTTCCCGTGATACATCGCCCCAGCCATATTCTCCGGCGGGACAGCCGCCAATGCATAGCCGACTCACTTGTAATGCGGTACCTTTAAGCGTGATCGTTTCCATAAGGTTCTCCTTTAACGAGGGTTCAGGGTCGTCTGAGCCCCTTGGGATAGTGATTTTTCAGCCAACCGTCGCTGGCTTTGGCAAAGCCAAGGGACAATCCGTGATATTGTACGGTATAAAACCCCCGCAAGTCATCTGGCGCGGGAATCGCTTCGCCACGTTGGTAGGCATACGCATCGGGCTCCGAAAGTGAAACGCTTTTCACAGACAAGGCTGGCGCGGCCATTGCCAGCGCGTGGTCAGGGATAAATATCTTGCCTTTGTTTTGCCCCAGTGCCAACCCTGCGCGCAGAACGCGGATGCCGCGCACTGGGGGAAGTGACGGTGCGCACAGCAACGTTTCACCAAAGGTTGCGTTTGGCATAGGCGCAGGGGCTTGGGATATCTCCTGCCAGAAAGCATTAAATGCCGCGACCGCAGGTTTTGCGGGAATAGAAAATGCCAATGCGGGCGATGCCATTGTACAGGGTTTTACAGCCATGTCCTGATCCAAGCCCTGCTTACGCAATAAAGCGACAAAATGCCCCTCCCCAGAGATTTCGTGTGGATAAAGGTGCAAGCAACCGCTATGGGAAGTAAGCGCACGATCATTTCCGATGGGTACGGAAAACTCGATTGGCTCAAGCTCCGGATGCGCGGACAGCAACTGGGCTATGGTATCCTCATTCTCTTCCTGATTGAAGGTGCAGGTGGAGTAACACAATCGCCCGCCGACTTTGAGCATGGCGCATGCGCTTTCGAGTATTCGCATCTGTCGCGAGGCACAGCGGGATGGTGAATCTTCATTCCACTCCAGCCTTGCTTCAGGATGACGACGAAACATGCCTTCGCCGCTGCAAGGTGCATCCACTAGAATACCGTCAAACAAAAGCGGCCATATCTCCGCAAGTTGAGCGGGATCTGCACTCACGACCAGCGCATTGGTAACGCCCATGCGTTCAAGGTTCCGGCTCAAAATCTGTGCGCGGGATGGAACTGGTTCATTGCACACCAATGTGCCCTGTCCAGCCATGGCTGCGGCGAGCTGTGTGCTTTTACCGCCAGGAGCGGCGCAAAGGTCTAGCAAAGTTTCGCAGGGCTGGCCATTCAGGATAGTTGCCGGGATCATGGCACTTGGCTCCTGAAGGTAGTAGGCGCCTGCCTCATGCAGGGGAAGCAGGCCTGCTGTGCTATCCAGGGGTAAGCAGCGTCCATTGGGCTCCCATGGGATAAGCGATCCCAGTCCCTCGACCAGCAAATCCAGCGAAACATCTGGAAACTTGAGCGGATTGGCACGAAGACCACGGTGAGCCGGCTGTTCCAATGCTTCAAAATAAGCGGGGGAGGCACCGCCCAATTGCTCGGTGATCCGGCGAACAAATGCGATGGGTAAAGGCGGCAAGGTCATGCCAGATCATCCTCCAGCCAGTCGGGCAGCATCAGCGGCTCGATGGGGAAGAAGATTGCTTGCATAGCTTCAGGCAGTTCGGTACGAAAGCGCTCATATCCTACCACCATGCCTACGGGAAGGCCGAGGCGTTTGCCGACAGTTTCGAGTAATGTCTGCGATTCAATCAGATCCTGAGCGGTGGTCTGGCGTTGAAGATTGGCGTTGTTCACCAACAGATCCGGCGTAAGTCTGGAGCGTATTCGAATCAGCTCGTAAAGGGCACAGATATCATCTTCTGTGCCGGAAAGCGGGCGATAGGGGTTGACCACATACATCACTTTCATCCGGTCGCGCACAGGTTGGATGTAGGGAAAGTAACGACCCAGCGCGGTTGCACCCACATCATCACCGCCCACGTCGATCACCACATGGTCATACCGTCCGGGCTCAAAAACAGATTGGATTTCAGCGGGCAGTGCGGGAATATCCACGGTTGAAAGTGCAAAAGAAGGCATTTTGATCTCAATGCCCTCTTCTCTGAGCAAACCGGCGCGTTCGGCACTGCGAAAATAGGGGTTAACAATGTCCAGATCCACCAAGGCAACGTTGCCGTTGGATACCTTACGCTGGTATCGTGCCAGTGCAAGCGAAAGCTCGGTTTTGCCGCTGCCGTAATTGCCAACGATAATGGTAAAGGGTGTATCGAGGGGTTGCATTATTCCTCCTCGCTTTCTGACTTCTTTTTAGGGTAAACCGGAGCGTGGAAAGCATTCTTTACGTCGGTTGTCGGTTGCATATCGCGGATGGTACGTGGGTTGCGTTCATCTTCACCGCTGACAAAATTGCGAGCTTTTTTTGCGAAAGCACCCAATCCACGGGGTTTACCATCGACGGTTTCCGGTTGTGCGGCTACGGGGAAGGGGGAGAAGTTCGGAAACGCCTCCGCCGCGTCGCGATGAGAGGAATCGTTGAGCGCGTTTGTATTCGTCAGGCCGATATTCTGCTGGAAGGTTTCAATATCCAACCCCGGATGAACCGGTTCTGTGGCGGATGGTTCCACAGGCCGTGTATAGGGCATTTCCGGTTCCACTTGCGCAGCATAGGTCGGCTGCATGTCCTGCAAATAGCGGATGGGTTCAGGTTGAGATGTGCCAAAGACGGGCTTCATGCCTGCGGCAGGGTTATAATCAGGCGAAAGACGTGGCGCGAAATCTTCAAACATGGATTGCGGCGCGTTCCACACGGCGGGATCGTCGTCAAAGCGAGGTTCACCTACAAACGGCTCAGGCTCTACAGGCGCGCTGAAGGGCAAGGCACTGTATGAAATTGTCGGTGCGAAACTTGCATCGGGTGAAAACACGGTGGTATCGCCACGCCGAAAATCAGCTCGGCCGACTGAACGAGGTTGGTCGGGAGCATATGCAACCTGAGCCGCCTGGTTGTATGGGGGTTGCGCATAAGCAGAAGGCGGAGCGAACGTTTGAGGAGCGAAAGGAACAGGAGGTGCGTAGGCTGAATTTTGACTCTGTACAGGCGAACGATATTCTGGTTGATAGGAAGATTGGGTTTGCGGTCGGTATAGCGTAGCATCACCATCATAAGAGGCAGGCTCGTCTTGAGCATATTCTTCCGGATATGGCTCGACTTCGGTATCGATATCCGATGAGGGATAACGACGCGAAGGAGCGTAGGGGCTTTGATATGAATTGGAGTAGGGGATAGACGAATCCTGACTGTAATCAGCATCGTCGGGGCTCTGCCTGTTGCGTTTACGACGTGCTTTCCACAAACGGTATGGCTGCCAGCGTATCAGATAAACTACCCGATCCACTACAAAGCCACCCACACACATGACCAGAAAAATCATTTTCCAGTGATTACGAAGCAAATCGATAAAAACGCCGCTGCTTTGACTGCCTAAAAGAGCCCACATGGCGTTAAACAGCGAACGGAGCCAACCCAGCAGCAGAGATAAAATTGCATTGGCAAAACCGTTCATCAATCGGCTCCTTCCTGAACAGGCTTATTGCGCCGCAATGGTGACTGATACGTTTTGCGGGGTAATCGCATAAGTGAAGGACTGCTCATCCACATCGCGGATAGACAGTTGCACCGGCAGCGCGTACGTGCCTGCCGCCAGTCCGGCGGTAGAAACATAGGCTTTGAGTGCAGTGGATTTGAGTGAATCGAATTTCAGCTTAGGTCCTGTAACCGTAACGGATACGGTTTTCGACTCACAGGTGGCATTCAAACCTGTATCCATTCCAGATAGGGTCAGAGGAACATCTGAAAAATCCTTTGCAGAAAGGCTGGGACCAATTTCCACCATCAGCATCACGCTGTCAGTGCTCAGATAAACCAGTTCGGAGGGTTTGCGAACTTTTACCTCTGCTGTAAAAGAAGTATCACGATTGCTCACATCCACCGCGTGCTCTAAAAAGAGGGAATCCAGCGCGTTGAGCGCAGATTCATCGCCGGCCGCGATCAGCACGTTCGGGGTGGGGGTTACCGATTTCACCTCATAGCCTGCGGCCGGGGTTCCTGTGGTGAGTGCCAGCGAGTTTAGCGACAGACTCTTGGTGGGGTAAAGCTGCTGCTCTACCACAATGGAGCGCAGCAAAACGCCGGAGCTTGTCGCCTCAATCAGTGAATTATCGATGGGGTTGCCATCAGCATCTTCATAGCTCAGGGGCAAGGCTGTGCGAACAAGGCCGGATTGCGCGGGAAGACGCGAAACATCGAAATCCACCACCACGCGGGCAATCTTCGTGATGATGCTCTCCGGCCCGCTGACCGACACGATAGAGGGGTCCAAAGTCGGTACGGTGCCGTAAAAACCTGTCGGATATTCGCCAACTGCGTTCACGGTTACCGGAAGACGATAGCTCGTTACATAGTTATCCACGGTTACATTGATACTATCGGGATAGACTTCCGCGACGATGCCATAGGTGGTGGAGGAAGTGGTCGCAATTTTCAGCGCCTGTTCGCCCGTCTCCGTCACCTTCGAAAGGTCAATACGGGGGTTGTAGTTGGAGGTGGTAACGCTATTATACTCGCGTTGCGGTACTTCTACGCGCAGGCGCACCAGCGCGGAGGCTTCCTCCATATTACTGACGACGATCAGACCATTGCGGCGCAGGGTATCGCTGCCGGTCACACTCACAGGCACATCCGTAAACACGCGTTCGCGGGTGAGTGTCGGATCCTGTGTGATAAGACCCGCCCAAAGGCAAACGGCCAATACGAGCGCCAATAGCTTCCATGGAAGGTTATGGGAGATTATGCGCCACAGCTTTCTGGGTAGCTGCTTGAGTTCCTTTTTCAATGAGTGCTCTGTTTGGGCGGGCTTGTGCTCGTTCCTTTCCGGTTCTGCGTTCATTCCGCCCCTCCTTTACGACGCTTGGTCTTTTCCAGCAAGGCAGTCCAAAGGATATTTTCCCGCTGGTGGTACATTGAAAGCAGCACCTGTTCCAGCGCCACGCGGTCGAGGTGACGCGTCAGCCGCCCCTCACGTGCCATGGAGATGATGCCGGTTTCTTCGCTTACAATCAGGGTGATGGCATCCGTCGTTTCGGTGATGCCCAGTGCCGCGCGATGGCGTGTGCCAAGCTCACGGCTGATGCTTTTACCTTCACTCAACGTTAAAAAGCAGGCGGCCGCCATGATTTTGTTGCCGCGAATCACCACAGCGCCATCATGCAAAGGCGTATTGGGTTCAAAGATATTTTCTAAAAGCGCGCTGCTGATGTGACTATCCAGACGCGTTCCGGTCTCTATCACGTCTTTCAGTCCGATTCGCTGTTCAAACACGATCAGCGCACCTACACGCCTCCGGCTCAAGGAAAGCATACAGTTTGTAATTTCCCGTACGACATGCTCGTTTTCCCCCGGGTCGGTCAAGCGGCTGCTATCGCGTATCGCACCGCGCCCAATCTGCTCCAGCGCCTTACGCAACTCAGGTTGAAAGAGAATCACGAGCACCACCGCACCGTTGTTAACGATGTTGAGCAGTATCCAGTTCAGCGCGGTAAGTCCCAGCAGATCGCTTACCCAACTGGCCAGCACCAGCATCACAAGACCTTTGAGTACGGCGCTTGCCCGTGTTTCACGTGTGAGCATTAAAAGTTCATACAGGATAAAGGCTACGATTAAAATATCAAAGATATCGGTAATGCTGGGGCGGTTGAACACATTCCATAGAACGTTTTTAATCTGCATCCACAGCGTTTGCATGCGTTCATAGCCCCACTTTCATTCAAACGATCGTTACCCGCCTCCGATTATACTACAATCAAAGGCATAGATAAACCCCGCAAGGTAAATTTACGATACAAGCACCTTGAAATACCCCTGTTTGCAAGGATCATGGAACATGATATAATCGTTTCCGACGGCGGTTGGCCGAGCGGGAGGGAACGGTATGGAGCACGACGGACACCGGCAACGGATGCGCGAACGCTATCTCAAACAGGGGTTGGACGGCTTTGCACAGCATGAAGCACTGGAACTGATGCTTTTTTATGCCATCCCACAAAAGAATGTCAACCCGCTTGCGCACGCATTGATCGATCGATTTGGTTCGTTATATGGGGTGATCAATGCCTCGCCCAAACAGCTGATGCAGGTGGACGGGATTGGCGAATATGCGGCAACTTTTTTGTCGCTGTTTTCTCAGGTAACCCGGCAGGCGGAGGCCAGCCGGGCGGGTGCACGGATTAAGCTGGGATCCCGCAAAGCTGCCGTAAACTACTGCGTCCGTCTTTTAGAGGGCGAAAAGCGCGAACTGTTTTATGCCATCTGCCTGAACGGTCAGATGGAAACGATCGGCGATGCATTGATAGCCAAAGGCTCACTCAGCGACGTACCCGCCTATCCCCGTATTGTACTGGACGCTGTTCTCACCCATAACGCACATGGCGTGCTATTGTGCCATAATCACCCGGGTGGCACCGTCGCCCCGTCACAAGCCGATCTGGATGCGACGGCAACACTTTCGCGACTACTGGGCGAAATTGAGGTGGTGCTGGTGGATCACATGATTGTAGCGGAACACGAGGCGCTCAGCATGGTGCGGAATGGATTTATCCAACAGCAGATGACGCAAACCGGCGTAGTGGCGCATGTTGCGAACTCCGCCGGAGAAGTTCGGTTGACTGGCGGATTGAAAATCGATCATCAATCGACAGTGGAGGACGCATGAAAAAAGATGATACTCAAATCTCACCCCCCAAAAAGAGGCGCTCGTTGTTCGGGCGGATACTGCGCTTGATCGCCTTGCTGGTATGCATTGGTATTGTGGTGTATGGCGGGTTGATTGGCTATGTATGCTACCGTGAAGCCAACGTGCCCGTGCCTGCGGCTTATGACTCGATCATTGTGCTGGGCGCGCAGGTGAAGCCGGATGGGGAACCTTCGGTGCAGTTGCGCTGGCGATTGGATAAAGCGCTTGAAATGTATCAGGCGGTGCCGTGTGTGATGGTGGTATGCGGCGCACAGGGGGTCAATGAACCAATGCCGGAAGCGGATGTGATGCGTGAACTGATGTTGGCCGATGGCGTACCGGAAACCATGATCTATGCGGACAACACCAGTGTGGATACGCGCCAGAACATGCAAAACGCCAAAGCGATCCTGGACGGGAAGGGACTGCATAAGCCGCTGATCGTGACCAGTGACTATCATCTGCCGCGCGCGTTGGAAATTGCGGCGGATGCCGGATTTGTGAACCCGCAGGGCGCGGGCAGCCTATGCAGGCCGGAGTTGGAGTATTGGTTCCAAAACCATAGCCGTGAAGCGCTGGCGTGGGTAAAATACTGGCTAGTGAAATATGTGGGGTTGAACCTGTGACGAAGCAAGAATTGCAGACACTATTCCAGTCCAGGCTGAATGAATTCGGTTTTTCTGTGGACTCCCGTGCCGCCGAACGCTTTACCCGCTATCATGAGCTATTGGTGGAATGGAACGAGCGTATCAACCTTACGGGGGATGCCAGCATCGATGTAGCGCTGGACAGGCATTATATGGATTCCATCGCGCCGCTGAAGATTGCGGGACTGTTTCCGAAGGGTGCGCAGCTGATTGATGTTGGAACAGGGGCCGGTTTTCCGGGCCTTCCGCTGGCAATTGTGCGACCGGATATTGAGGTGCTGCTGCTTGACTCGCTTCAGAAAAGGCTGACCTTTCTGGATACGGTAGTCATGGAGCTCGACCTGCCAAATGTCCACACTGCACATGCCCGTGCGGAAGATGCCGGACAAAACCCCTACTACCGCGAGCGTTTTGATGTGGCGGTAGCGCGCGCTGTGGCGTCCGCACCGGTATTGATGGAGTTGCTGCTGCCTTTTGTGCGTATCGGGGGCAAAGCCCTTTGTTACAAAGGCCCATCAGCCGAGGACGAGCTTCGCGCCGGTGGGCGTGCTGCGCGACTTGTGGGTGGAAGCACAATCCGCACACTGCCTGTGACGGTGCCAGCGCAGCCGGAATGGCAGCATTGTGTGATAGCGAGCGAAAAATTGCTGATCACGCCTAGGTTATACCCACGCAAGGCAGGCATGCCCTCCAAAGTGCCACTCGGCGAGTGGGAGTAGCGTCACATGTTTCCGATCGGTTTTTTCCACGGAGGATGGTACCCTTCGCCCCGCAGGCAGGAATGCTTACGGGGTGCTGTTTTTGTGAGTAAAAAACGATGTTCTCAGTATGAATAAAACGGTTGTAAATAGGGGAAACATACGGCTGCGATACCCTGTAAAACCGACGTTTTTCTTTACGCTGTGCATCGAGTGTGCTATACTGAGCCTGTGTTAAAGGGGGGTAAAGCCATGAATCGCACGCTGGCAGCACTGACAGCGGCGTTGCTGTGGTGGAGCGCCGCATCAGCGGAAACGAAGCTCTATACCTTCCCCTATGATCAGCCTTCCGAGGTGTTGACCGCCACCGCGATGTCCGTGGTAGAGGGCGAAACCGATGTTACCATTACCTTTGGCGGTGATTGTACGCTGGGGGGCGAAACAGGCGGTGGGGCGAGACGCTTCGCTGATAGGGTAACGGACAAAGGGGACGCCTACCCTTTTGAAAATCTGAAACCACTGTTTTCCTTGGATGATTTGACCATTGTGAACCTCGAAGGGGTGCTCAGTGACCGAAAGCTTGTCAAGGTCAAGAAGGAGTTCAACTTCAAAGGAAAGTCAGAATATGCCAGTATCCTTGCGCAAAGTGGCATTGAGGCGGTTACGCTGGCCAATAACCATGCGATGGATTATGGTGAAGCCGGCAAAGCGGATACCATTGCGGCGTTAACAGCTGCCGGAATCGGCTATTGCGACGAAACCACCGTGATGGTTCTGGAGAAGAACGGCGTTCGCGTAGGGATTACCGCAAGCGTAATGGGGCTTGACAGGGAACGATTCCTCAAGCAACTGGAAACTTTGCGAAACCTCGGTTGCTCGGCAATCCTGCATGTGATGCATATGGGTGTCGAATATGGCGATACCCTTACCCGTGCCCAAACATCCACAGCAGAATTTCTGGCTGAAAACGGCGTAGCACTTGTGGTTGGGCATCACCCGCACGTGGTGCAGGGTATGGACGTGATCGGCAGAACAACCGTTGCCTACAGCCTCGGGAACTGCGTTTTCGGAGGCAACACCGACCCCAGGGATTATGATGCGGTATTACTCAGTGCAACGCTCCACTTTGCGCAAGGTCAGCTTGCCGGGTCACAGGTCACGCTATGGCCCATCCGGATCAGTGGCGAAAAGAAGCGCAACGATTATCAACCCGTGCTGTTGTCCGGCGAGGATGCGCAACGGGTGATCGATAAAATGCAGACAACATCCGGCATCGCGCTTGTCCCGTTTGTCAGCGGACAGGGTGCGATGCAACCGGAGATGGATTGGCGTTAGGAGGATCAGCCATGGAACGGCAATGGCAGACAGCACTGGACGGCATGAGAAAACATGGGTTTGAGGTTGTAGAACTGGAAACAGCCGAGCAGGTGAAGGAGTATCTTGTCCAGGCAATTCCGGCTGGCAGCAGCGTTGGTGTAGGGGGCTCCGTATCGGTGCGGGATACCGATGTGTTGCCGGCACTTGCGGAAAACGGTTGCCAGGTGTACAGCACCTGGGGTGCTAAAAAGGAAGATGTACCCCAGATTCGTGAGAACAGCCGCAAGGCGACGGTATACCTGTCTTCAGCGAATGCGGTCACAAAAAATGGAAGCCTTGTGTTTATTGACGGTAACTGCAACCGTGTAGGCGCGATACTGGACGGGCCAAAGACCGTTTACTTTGTGGTGAGCCATTCCAAGTGGGTGGATGGTGGCATCAATACCGCCGTAGCCCGTATCAAACAGACTGCGTGCCCGTTGAACGCCCGCCGCATCGGGCTGCAAACCCCCTGCGCTACCACAGGCTTTTGCAAGCCTGATGAATGCGAAGAAGGTTGTATGTGCAGCGCGACCGTATCTTTGGATCGTGTACCCCGCGGTCGGATGATGACGGTGCTATGGGTGGAAGAAACGCTGGGTTACTGAGCGCATGGATTGAGCAGCCTAGCCATAATGCCCACGCTGAAAAGTGTACGAGTTTCACGCAAAATGTTAAAAAAAAGTAGCGCGTCCATCCGGTTTATGGTAGAATAACAATTGCGGCATTTGGGCGTACTTGTTTGCGTCGCAATTACCAGCCGCGATTGAAAGGAATGTGAGACGTTAATGAACCGCGTTGGGAAACTGATTGCCGCGATGGGACTCAAGGAACATGAAGCGGTAATGGTATATAAGCCGGCTAACTTTTTTTACCTGACAGGGTTTACCGGCGAAGGGCTTGCACTGGTCGGTGCAAAAGGCAGGGCGGTCATTACCGATTTCCGTTATGTGGAGCAGGCGCAAAACCAGAGCGAGGGCTTTGAGGTTCTTTCGATTTCCAAAGGGCAGACCCATGAGGATATAGCCTCCGGCCTGTGCGCTAGGTGGAATGTAACCACGCTCTATTACGAAGAAGATGCCATGACGGTGCGTACCTTTCATGCTGCGCAAAACGCCATCCAGGGCGTAACGTGGAAGCCTCTGCGGGATGATATAGAACACCTGCGCGAGATCAAGGACGACAGTGAAATCGTCCTGATCGAGAAAGCTTGCAAGATCACCAGCGAATCCTTCGAACGTATCCTTTCCCAGATCAAGGAAGGGATGACGGAGAAAGAACTGGCGGTTCAGCTCGAGTTTGACATGTTGTTTCATGGTGCCGACGGACCGGCCTTTACCACCATTATCGCAGCCGGTGCCAATGGTTCTCTCCCGCATGCTGTGCCAGGCCAGTATCGCATCCGCCGTGGCGATATGATCACCATGGATTTTGGCGCCAAAGTTGGCGGATACTGTGCCGATATGACCCGCACCGTCGCCTTTGGCAAACCCAACGACGAGATGCGCCGTGTATATGAAACCGTGCAGACTGCGCAGCGTATGTCGGCGGACGCGGTACGGGCTGGCGGAGATTGCCGTGCTATTGATGCCATCGCGCGTAATTATATCGACGCGCAGGGTTATCCGGGACGTTTCGGTCACGGGCTGGGCCACAGCCTTGGGATAGAGATTCACGAAAATCCGCGCCTGAACGCAACGGCGCTTTCCACCCTGCAAGTGAATCAACTCATGACCGTGGAGCCGGGTATCTATTTGCCCGGTGTGGGCGGCGTTCGCATTGAGGATACCGTAGTGGTGCTGGAAGGCGGTTGCCGTGCGCTCACATTACCCACCAAGGAGCTATTGATCCTGTAAGCAAGATACAAATCACGAACGGAGGAACTTCCAATGATCACAGCAGGCGAATTTAGAAAAGGCGTTACCGTCGAATGGGACGGCGGCGTGTGGAACGTCGTGGATTTCCAACATGTTAAACCTGGCAAAGGCGCGGCTTTTGTGCGCACCAAGATCAAAAATATCATGACCGGCGCGGTGGTGGAACGTACCTTTAACCCGACGGACAAGATGCTCCGTGCTGTTGTGGAAACGAAAGAAATGCAGTACGTGTACGCCGATGGCGACCTGTACTACTTTATGGATCTGGAAACCTATGAACAGGTTCCGATCAACAAGGAACAGGTGGAGGACGCCATCCCCTACGTAAAGGAAAGCACCAACGTGACGGTGCGTTTCTTCAAAGGCAATGCGTTCAGTGTAGCTGCCCCGAACTTTGTGGAGTTGGAGGTTATCGATACCGAACCCGGCTTCAAGGGGGATACCGCCAGCAACACCAACAAGCCCGCGAAAGTGGAAACCGGCTATACCCTGCAAGTGCCGCTTTTCATTAACATTGGCGACCGCATCCGCATCGATACCCGCATTGGAGAATACATGGAGCGTTGCTGATAACAGGATCAAACCGTACCATGAGACAGAACGGTTACCTTGCGAGTTGCATCAACCGAAAACGACAGCCGCGCGTTGAGGCGCGGGGGAAAGGAATCAGTATGAGCAGTATTACCGATCGCACTTCCTACCTTCGCGGCCTGGCAGAGGGGCTGAGTCTCGATAAGGAAAAAAGCGAAAACCGCCTGATGCTTGAAATGCTCAGCGTAATGGACGAAATGGCGCAAAAGATCAAAGAGCTGGATGATGACATCGACGAACTGGATGAGTATGTTGAATCCATCGACGGAGACCTTGGCGACATTGAAGATGCACTGTTTGGCGAGGATGACAGCCTCGACGACGATGATGACGATGAGATGGACGGCGAAGAGACAGAAGAGTTTGACGAGAATGAAGAACTCTCCTTTGATTGCCCGAACTGCGGGAAAACGATGCAGATCAGGGCTGCCGATATCGATTTTGATGAAAGCCCCCTGTGCCCTAACTGCCACAAACCCTTTTTTGCCGATGTGATTGAAGGCGAGGAAGAGGATGACGGGCACGAAGAGCACTAATTCGACGCTTATATAACATCAGGATGCCTCAGGCCTGGGGCGAATGCCACCGCGCACATTGCGCGGTCATGCGAACCGGGCTTGGGGTATTTTGTATTCATCGTGTACTTTTGGTCAAGGGTATGCACGATGCTTCATTCGGAACTTCCTGAGGATTTGTTTGAAACAGCCTATGGCTTGATTTATGGGGTGCATGCTGAAAATGTGCATGAGCGGCCAAAACATACGGATAACTTGCCAAAGGTTTACTTTTTCAGCGTCTGCGGCTATAATATATTCTCAGGGTTGCGCTGATACCATCTGGATTGGACGCTTGTATGCCCTGAAGGAACTCTCTCGCCGATGGATTCGGCAAATCGTCGGGTATCCATGAAGAGAACTCGAACGGAGGAAAACAGAATGAGTGAGAAAACCGTATCCCGCGCTCCGAGCCAGACGGAGAAAATCCGTCGGATGGTTATTACCGCAATGCTTGGGGCAATCACAGCGCTGCTGGCATTCACCCCTGTGGGAATGATCACGTTGCCGCCGCCGTTACCCGCAGTTACACTGGTGCACATCCCGGTAATTTTAGCCGTACTCATCGAAGGTCCATGGGTTGGTGTTCCTGTAGGGCTGATCTTTGGCTTATGCAGCTTCATCCGCGCATGGGAAACCGGCATGGTGGGGCTAACGCTGTTCTTTCGAAATCCGCTGGTCAGCATTCTGCCCCGCATGATTATTCCGCTTACGGCTTGGGTGATTTATCGCCTGTGGAGCCGGTTGTTCAGCGCTAAGCGTGGGGTTATGGATAAAATCGGCGCAGGTGTTGCGGCGGTTGCCGGAGCGCTCACCAATACAGTGCTGTGCCTTGGTATGATTCTGCTCCTGTATGGAGCGGACTTATCGGTGCTTGTCAATAACCTGATTGCCCTTGGCGGGGTGAATCACGCTTATCAGGGGAATGCCGGCATGTGGCTGGTGGTGGCGGTTGGTTTGCCCAATGGCCTTGCGGAAGCGGCTGTGGCGGCGATTGTTGTGCCGATGATTAAAACGGCAGTAGACGCCATTCGTAACCGTGGCACGAAGCGCAAGCGTCCCCCCGCGGTACTGACGGCAAACGCCAATTCAGAGGCGAATCAGGGTGCGCAACTTGAGGTCGACGCGCAAGCAGATCAGCCAATCGCTGAAACACAAGCCACGCAACCGAATCAATCCCTTTCAGAATAAAGGCGATACGGAATCAATCCATAGACCGATCTACAGCATGATCATCCGGCGGCAGCGGCGTACGCTGATGCCGCCGGTCAGTCTTAAACCTCAGCGTAAAGGAGACAACGCCATGATTTTCACCATGGACGTAGGGAACACCAACATCAAGACCGCCCTTTTCAACGGCAAAGCGATGGTTAAGTATTGGCGCATTTCAACCAGCCAAACTTATACTTCCGATGAATACGGCATATTGCTGTCCAACCTGTTCGCGCATGAAAACGTGAACATCCGCGATGTGGAAGGCGTGGCAATCTCAAGCGTTGTCCCCACCATGAACTTTACGCTGGAACATATGTGTAAAAACTATTTTGGCCGCTCACCCATGATGGTGGAGCCCGGTATTAAAACCGGTATCAACCTGAAATACGAAAACCCACGCGAACTTGGCAGCGACCGCATCGCAAACGCCGTAGCCGCCTTTGAGCAATACGGAGGCCCTTGCATTTTCATCGATTTTGGCACTGCGACCACGTTTGGCGCATTGGATGAAAAAGGCAACTTTCTGGGCGGATGCATCTGCCCGGGCATTAAGTTAGCCAGCGAAGCTTTGGTGGGACGAACATCCAAGCTCCCACGCTTTGAGCTCATCAAGCCAGAAACCGTCATCGGCCGCACAACGGTCACCAATCTGCAGTCCGGTTTAATCTATGGCTACATCGGCCAGGTGGATTATCTGGTGAAGCGAATGCGCGCGGAGCTCAATGCACCCAACGCTTTTGTGGTGGCTACAGGCGGAATGGCGGTGCTTGTGGCGCAGGATGACAAATGCATCGACAAGCTGGATGGCCTCTTGACACTCAAAGGCCTCCGTATTCTCTATGAACGCAACCATTGATGCCGTTTATGTGACCCGGCTGTTACAGGGTCATAGCGGGGGCATCCGTGCGAAAGGAAGATTCGACAATGGCGAGGGATATTATCATCGGCTTTTTAGGCTGCGGCAATGTAGGCAGTGGCGTTTGGCGGCTTTTGGAGGGTTTCGGCAAGGATATTGAGCACCGGGCGGGACTTAAGTTCATCATCAAAAAAGTGTTGGTGCGCAGTTTGGCGAAACAACGAACGATTCCTTTTCCAGAGGGCGTGCTCACCACCAATCCAGAGGATGTGTTGGGAGACCCCGATATCCAAATTGTGGTTGAGTTTTTAGGCGGCGAAGAGCCCTCCTATTCGCTGATGTTGCGCGCTTTGAATGCTGGGAAAACGGTAGTTACCGCAAATAAGGTTGCCTTTGCGCTACATTGGCATGAACTGCAAAAGGCCGCTAAAGCCAATGGCGTGGGCTTGTATTATGAAGCGGCGGTTTGCGGGGCGATCCCGATTATCCACTCGCTGGAGGAAAGCCTGCAAGCCAACCGCATTGATAAAATTTACGGCATTGTGAACGGCACCACGAATTACATCCTCACCCGCATGAGCAAGAACGCCGAGGATTACGAGGTGGTTTTGAAGGATGCGCAGCGCCTTGGTTTGGCTGAGCCCGACCCTGCCGCTGATGTGGAAGGGTTGGATGCGGCATACAAGCTGAGCATCCTCGCTTCACTGGCGTTCCATGGTCGAGTGCCTTTTGAGGATGTGTATGTGGAAGGAATCACCCACGTGAATGCCGAGGACATCCGTTGCGGGCAGGAACTGGGGTATACATTGAAGTTACTCGCCATTGCCAAGCGCGATGGCATGAATGTGGAAACGCGCGTCCACCCGACATTCATCCGCAGCGATCACCCGCTGGCCAATGTATCCGGCTCATTTAACGCGGTGTACCTGCATGGACATGCCTGTCAGGAAATGATGTTCCTTGGCCGTGGTGCGGGAGATATGCCTACAGCCAGCGCGATTGTGAGTGATCTGGAACGGGCGGCTTCTGCCTGCCAGCATCTATACCCAACGTTTGAAAATGAGGTAAATCCGAAAATCGGCCTGCAAAAAAACACAGATTGGCAGTGCCCTTTTTACCTGCGCATGCTTGCGAAGGATGAGCCGGGTGTTTTAAGTCGCATTGCCAAATGCCTCGCGGATGAGAATGTCAGCATTGCCGCTGTGCAGCAGAAGGGCGATTGTCATGAAGGGCATGCCACGCTGGTGGTGATTACGCACATCGCAAGCGAAAAAGCCATGCAGCGTGCCATTGCGGCTTTGGAAGCCGATTACGCTACACTGGAAAGCGTCATACGCGTAGAACAGGAGTAATTTTGCCTGACCTGTGTACGCTGGTTGAATGGTTACTCTCTTATCCATAAAGTTATATCAGCATACCAATATTGATATTTTTGCATCGGATGTGTTGACGATCAAAGATTTCGCAGCGGTTGACGTGTGCACAGACGGCAAATTCCAACAAGACATAGTGGGTTCACAGCAGAGTTATGAAGATGAGCATCGCGTTTGCGACCGATCGCGATATGGCTGAGGATGCTGTACGATCGAGCATTGATCTTCAGACAACGCACAATGGAACCCAAACGACACAAACGAATCAACTATAAGCACCTATAATTGAAGGATTACCTGCTGTATATTTGACAAATTTACAGTCATTACGACCATTAGAAGCACGCTGTGTTTCCTGTGTCAGTGCGAGAAATGCAAAGTTACACGAATTACAGAAACGGTTAAGTACCTGTTTTATCGTCAAATGCCATTGAAACACATAAGCGTGCGGTCTGAGGCGACGTGCCTGCCGGTTGCTTTGCAAGCGAGAATGACCATGGTATAATAGAGCATGGTATCACACAACAAGAACAAAGGAGAACGCAATGCAAGAAATCCTGTTATCATTTGCGGTCGCGGTTGGAGCGTATCTGCTGGGCTGCATTTCCACAGGCATATTGGTCAGTAAAAACGCGGGTGTGAACATCCGTGCTGTCGGCAGTCATAATACCGGAGCTAGCAACGTGCTGCGCGTGTTGGGGCTCAAAAAAGGGATGATTACCTTCGTAGGGGATTTCCTCAAGGCGACGCTGGCATGCTGGTTTGGCAGTCTACTTTTGCCGGGAACCACGTTTGGTATCGTCGGTTTCGGAACGATCTTGGGTGGTCTATTCGCCATTTTGGGGCATAACTGGCCATGCTTTTTTGGGTTCAAAGGCGGAAAAGGCGTTGCGTGCTCAGCAGCGGTTATCTTTTTTGTGAACCCGCTGTGGGGTATTATCTCCATCGCCGTGTGCATTTCGGTTATTGCAGCCACGCGTTTCATCAGCCTTGGCAGTATGATGATGTTGCTGACTTATATGGTGCTGATGTGCGCCACTCATTGGGGGCAGTGGGCGGTGTGCGCTTTTACTGTCCTCTTGTTTGTGCTGGTGGTGGTGCGTCATCGCGGCAATATTGTACGGTTGCTGAATGGTACTGAGAACAAAATCGGTAACAAAGCCACCGATGTAGTCAATGACAGCAAGGCGGAATAAGCCGCTTTTTATGGGATAGGAAAAAAATAGGACACAACCCGCTGCCAGAGTAACTCCGGCAGCGGGTTGTGTATTGATATCACAAATGGATAGGGTAAGTTGGTTTGAGGAGCTGCGTATAGAAATGATCTGCCTTTACGCGGCGCGGTGGCCATATCACAAAATTAAATACTGCGCGAATTGGGAGGGCAGGATCGCCAGCTCCGCAAAATGATTTGATCCAATCATGCAATTGCTTTGGGAGCACGATGGATCATTGCTTTATAGTATTAACGTGCTGTGATTGAATTCCTACAGTTCAGACCTACCTCACCAAGCGATTCACTTCTGCATCTCAGCCGCAGATATAAGTCGTTTCCGAAAATTCTGCGCTAGAGTGCATGAAAACCAGTTATAAGATCATCATGCAATCCCCAAAAGAGAAAAACCGATACTTCTCCTCAACGGCGATGTTATATACGCGTAAGGCTTCTTCCCGTCCCATCAGGGCGGATACAAGCATGAGCAGGGTGCTCTCCGGTAAGTGAAAATTGGTAATGAGCGCATCTACGGCGCGGTAACGATAGCCAGGCGTAATAAAAATGCCTGTTTCACCACTTTTTGGTTGGATGATGCCTTCATCGTCTGCGACGGTTTCCAGCGTGCGAACGCTGGTGGTACCTACGCACACGCACCGATGGCCTGTGCTGCGCGCGGTATTGATTGCCAGCGCCGCTTCAGATGAAACTTCATAGTGCTCCACATGCATTACATGTTCATCCAGGTTTTCCACTTTCACAGGGCGAAAGGTGCCAAGGCCAACATGCAGGAGCACGGGAACAACATTCACGCCCATAGCGCGAATTTCGTCAAGCAATGGAGGCGTAAAATGTAGGCCGGCTGTCGGAGCGGCCGCGCTACCCTCTGCTTTCGCGTACACCGTTTGGTAGCGACTCTGATCCGCCAGATGCTCGTGGATGTAAGGCGGAAGAGGCATCTGACCCAGTTCATCCAGCAGTGCTTCAAATACGCCACGATAGTGGAACTTGACCATACGGCCGCCACTTTCAAGAGAAGAGAGAATTTCGGCGCGTAAAAGCCCGTTCCCAAAGCTGCACCACGTGCCAGGCAACAGCCTGCGACCCGGGCGCACAAGAGTCTCCCAAACATCTTTCGCCACTCTCTTGAGCAGTAAAATTTCGACAGGCACGCCTGTGCCTTCTTTTTCACCGAGCAGGCGGGCAGGAATTACCTTCGTCTCGTTCAAAACCAGAGCATCGCCTGGGGTCAGGAATTTGGGCAGATCATAAAAATGAAGGTGTTGAACGCTCTGATCGGCGCGGTTATACACAAGCATGCGGCTGTGGTCGCGGGGTTCAATCGGAGTCTGGGCGATGAGTTCTTCGGGCAAAGGATAGTTGAAATCACTGGTTTTCAAAAATTTATGCTCCTGTCAAAATTTCAATTGTTCATCGCTGGAATCATGTGGCTCGGCGGTGGAAAGCGGTTTGCGCCCCATATGCGCGTAGGCGGCGGGAGTGACAATGCGCCCGCGCGGTGTGCGGATAAGGAAGCCAAGCTGCATCAGGTAAGGCTCATACACATCCTCAATGGTGGTTGTGTCTTCCCCGGACATGGCGCTTAAGGTTTCAAGACCTACGGGGCCACCCGCGAACTTATCCATCATGGTGGCAAGCATGGTGCGATCGACCTTGTCCAGGCCGATAGCGTCGATATCCAGCATATCCAGCGCCTGCTTGGCAATATCACACGTGATGTGCCCGTTGGCTCGAATTTGTGCAAAATCGCGTACACGGCGTAGCATGCGGTTCGCGATGCGAGGCGTACCGCGACTGCGCCTTGCAATTTCAAAAATGCCTTCTTCGTCCGCCTGTACGCGCAGGATGTTCGCATTGCGCCGCAGAATGCAGGCAAGCTCCGAAGGCGAGTACATTTCCAGCCTGAAAAGCAGGCCAAACCGATCACGCAATGGCGCAGAGAGCAACCCTGCACGGGTCGTAGCACCAACCAGTGTAAAGCGTGGCAGATCAATGCGAATGCTGCGCGCTGTGGGGCCCTTGCCAATCATGATATCCAGCGCGTAATCTTCCATGGCGGGATATAGCACCTCTTCCACAGAACGGCTCAGACGGTGGATTTCGTCAATAAAGAGCACGTCGCCATCCGAAAGGTTGGTCAGGATGCTTGCCAGATCACCGGGACGGTCGATGGCGGGGCCACTGGTAATGCGGATATTTTGCCCCATCTCGGAGGCGATAATACCCGCGAGCGTGGTTTTGCCAAGGCCGGGCGGGCCGTAAAGAAGCAGGTGGTCGAGCGATTCGCGCCGCTTGAGTGCGGCTTCAATGGAGATGCGCAGGTTCTGCTTAATCGGTTCCTGACCGACATAATCGATGAGCGCTTTGGGGCGAAGGCTCTGTTCCTGCTCATCTTCGCCCTCGCGAAAGCCAGTGGTGATTAAACGGTCATCGTTGGGCATAAGCAGACTCCTTTATATGACAGTATGCGGTTGACGCGGTGCGCATTAGACAGGAAAAGCGCTTTGCACTATGGTATACGCTCCGCGCGTTGATTGAGGTTGGCTGGATGTCCATAATGGCGCGGAAGCCTGTATCTCGGCGAAAAAGCATCCGGTGACGGGCATCACACTTTCTGTGCCATGTTCCGAAGTGCCAGTCGGATCATTTCGTCCGCGGTTTGAGCCTGTCCCTTTGCCCCTTTCAGAGCATTTGCGGCTTCCTGCGGGGAATAGCCCAGCGCCTTGAGCGCCTGCATTGCCTCTCCCAGCGCATCCTGTGCGGGGGCTTCCATATCAGCAATGGCAATGTCCTCCACGCTAACGCCGCTGGCAAGCGCATCCTTGGTTACCTTGTCCTTCAGCTCCAACGCAATTCGCTGGGCTATTTTTTTGCCAATGCCGGGCGCTCGGCTCAGCAGATTGATATCTCCGGTGAGGATGGCGAGGCGCAAATCGCTCAGCGGTAGACTGCCCAGCACAAACAGTGCGGACTTTGGCCCCACGCCGGTGACCGATATCAGGTGGCGAAACATATCGCGTTCCTCGCGGGTCATGAAGCCATAAAGATCCATCGCATCTTCACGGACGCTGAAATGAGTAAACAGCCTGCACTTTTGATCCATAGGCGGCAGCGCTGCGAGCGTATTCATGCTGCAAACGAGGCGCAAACCGATACCGCCTGTGAGCAGAATGACTTCCCCCTCGTTTTTTTCTACAATAGTGCCTTCCACAAGGGCGATCATAGGCTTTTCCTCATTTCATTTTAAACTGAATGCTGGCTGGCCCTGTGGCTGAATGGGTGAGCGCAATCGCCAGAGCATCCGCCGCGTCATCGGGGCGGGCAATGTCCGCCATGTGAAGCAGGAGTTTGACCATTTCCTGAATCTGCCGCTTTTCGGCCTTGCCGTAGCCAACCATTGCCTGCTTGACCTGCATGGGTGTATATTCGTAGAGCTTATCGGTAAACGCGGCGCATACCGCGATACAGATCCCGCGTGCAGCGCCGACGGTAAGGGCGGTAGTCACGTTTTTGGCGAAAAACAGCTCTTCAAAAGCGATTTCCTCAGGCTTGTACTGCGTAATTAAAACAGCCATTTCGTTTTGTATGGCGAGAAGTCGGTTGGGCAGGGCTTGCTGCGGTGTGGTGAGGATGCAGCCATAATCGATCAGCTTTTGCCTGCCTCCGCCCGCTTCGATCACGCCCCAGCCAAGCGTTGCTAAACCGGGGTCGATACCCAAAACAATCATGGACAGCCTCCTTCGCAAACACCCTTTATCATAAGGTTTTCGAACTTATTTGTCAATCATTCACGAACAAATGTTCATTCCGTTGCGATTCCCCGGAGGTTCGGGTATAATGAAAGATGCAAACCCCGATATAGCCTGACCTTTTAGGAAGGATACGCGATGAAAGCCTATAAAACCCTCCTTGCTGATGCGAGCGCGGAATTTAGCATCCAAAAAAGTCGATTTATTGGAAATGCTGCGCCGGTAACGACAGTGGAGGCAGCCCTGACTTTTTTGGAGCACGTAAGGCGCGCCAACCGTGAGGCCAACCATCACTGCTATGCCTACATTATCGGGCAAAATGCCGGCATCATGCGCTATAGTGATGATGGCGAACCAGGGGGAACCGCGGGCATACCCATTCTTGAGGTGATGAAGGCACGTGGAATCGTGGATTCGATCGTGGTGATCACTCGTTATTTCGGGGGTATCCTGCTAGGCGCAGGCGGTTTGGTGCGTGCATACAGCCATACTTGCGCGCTGGCGCTGGACGCCGCGAAGGTTTGTGAAATGTTGCCCAGCCAACGCTGGATGTTTGAAGTGGAATATTCCCTGTGGGATAGGGTACAGTATGCGCTGAAAGGTTTGCCTGTACGGGTGGAGAGCACGGAATTTACCGCCTCGGTCAATTTCGGCCTGTTGTGCCGCCAAGCAGACACACAGACCCTGATTGACGAATTGATACGCGTTACAGACGGGCGTGTTGAGCGCCTGATGACGGAAGAAATGCATGCTGCCTGGGAAGAACAGACGGCTGGGGAGGCTGTGCCGGATGGACATGTTTGATATTATCGGGCCGATTATGATTGGACCCAGTTCCTCCCATACGGCAGGGGCAGCGCGCATTGGAAAAATCGCTCGCCTGTTGTTGGGAGGGGAGCCGGTGGAGGCAAAGATTGGCTTATGGGGATCGTTTCAAAAAACGTACCAAGGACATGGCACCGATCGCGCATTGATCGGTGGGCTGTTGGGCATGGATGTGGACGACATTCGGCTCCGTGACAGTTTACATTATGCTCAACAGGCGGGGCTTTCAAGCATGTTTTACAACGCGCGGTTGCGCAACGTCCATCCCAATACCGTCGTATTGGATATTACCAATGCGCAGGGGCGTAGCATCCAGTTGCAGGCTGCCTCGGTCGGTGGTGGAGAGATTGTGATTCAATCGGTGGATGGATTGGAAACGGGTATATCCGGTCATGCGAACACACTGGTGATGATGTATAAGGATACACCCGGTATGATTGCCATGATCAGCGGTCAGGTAGCGGCGAGCCGTTTAAATATCGCCACCATGCGTGTATCCCGAAGTTCCGCAGGCGGAGAAGCCATGGTAACGCTGGAACTGGACGGCAGTGCAGACACAGCACTGATCGAGCGTCTTTCCCAACTCAAGGATGTTTATCATGTATCCTATCTGGCAGCGCGGGGCGATGCTTCACCTTGCACTGAAAGTTAAGGAGGTTAAGGCGATGCAGACGATTGCAGAAGTACTGAACGAGGCCGAAACCTTTGGCAGCATTGGTAAGGCGGCCATTGCATGGCAGGCGGATCAGGATCACACCGCCGTGGAAACCGTGCGGTGCAGGATGCGCCAAACCTTGGATGTGATGCGCCAGAGCATTCAGGATGGGCTTTTGCCGGAGCTCCGGTCGGTATCCGGCAGGGTTGGCGGGCAAGCGGCGAGAATGAATGCCCCGCAAAGCATCGGACGTTTCGGAATATTGGGGAAAGCGTGCGCCTATGCGCTGGCAGTGGCCGAGAGTAATGCCTGCATGGGGAAAATTGTTGCTGCGCCTACCGCCGGAAGCTGTGGCATCCTCCCAGGCGTTCTGTTTGCTGCACAGGAGGAGGCAGGGTTTACAGATGAGGTGCTGGTTGAAGCCCTGTTTACCGCTGCTGCGATAGGTCGCGTGATCGCCACGCAGGCGACCATCAGCGGTGCAGAGGGCGGTTGTCAGGCGGAATGCGGCGCAGCTGCAGGCATGGCGGCCGCTGCCCTTACCGAGCTATATGGCGGTACGCCGGAACAGGCGACGGATGCCTGCGCGTTTGCACTGATGAACTCACTGGGGCTGGTATGCGACCCTGTGCACGGACTGGTTGAAATTCCGTGCGTATACCGTAATGTCGGCGGGGCATCCCAGGCGCTTGCAGCAGCGCAGATGTCACTTTCCGGTGTCCGCTGTCCGATCCCCTGCGATGAAGTGATTTTGACGATGAAAGACATTGGGGATACCATGCCCCAGAGTCTGCGGGAAACGGGCGACGGAGGTTGTGCTGCCTGTGCGAGCATGTGCGGACGAGCTTGAGGTGAGCTTCAAGCGGTCAATTTCAAAATGGTTGATCCGGTATACACGAAGAAATGATGATGGTACAACAAAGGGACGGCCGGATGGCCGTCCCTTTGAATAGGTTATGCTGGTTATTCCATACCGGAGAAAGTGCAAAGGCTTTCCGGCGGGAAATCGGCGATAAAGGTCTTGCCACGGGTGAACTGAAGCTCATTGCCTTTATCATCGTAGAACACGGTCGGGTCTTCGATGGCATCACGCACCCAATAGCCCGGGATGTAACGTCCGCCAATGAAGATATCGGCGTTGCCTTTGCCGACGCTGTTCATCACGGGCATGATTTTGTTGTTGTTGGTGTAATCATAGGTTACACGCTGGATAATAACATTGGAAAAACTCATCTGGGTGGCGTTCGCGTCGGTGCGGTCATTGGCGCTGGCGTAGGAGATATAGGGGGCATCGCCGGAATAGCGGAAATAGAGATTTTCATTTTCGTCGTAAACGAAGTGGGAAACATAATCTGCATGACCCCAGTCAAGGTTGATGTTGTAAGCAATGTCATAGCCATCGGTGTAAGGGCTGGTATCGGAGAACAGGAACGCGCGTGCGCTGGCAGCATAGTTGGTGGGGATCTGATTGCGCAGTCCCACTACGTTTGCATCAAGGTTGTCGGGGCTCTTGAGACCTTTCACACGGGTACGGTAGTCAGGCCATTTGTTGGTCAGCAGGTTGAAGAGCACGCCCTTGTCGCTGGCGCCCAGTTCATCAAACATGGCTGCGATATTGTTTTCCTCGCGATGCGGGCCGCCGGCATAGATGAAGCCGCTCTGCCATTCTTCACGCAGCAGCACATGGCCGATACGGGCGGAACGAACAGGGCCGACGGACGTGGGGTTGCCCTCGTCCAGCGAATCGCTGAAAAGGAAGGAAATACGGGTTTGACCGGAGCGGTATAGGATTCCCTCATACATCACGTCCGCAAACTGTCCACCCCAGGGGGCGCGGTTGCCAACACCGGCAGCAGTCACAGTGGCGCCATTGTATTTTACGGTACCACTCGGGTTGCTGATTTGTACCAGCATCGGCAGGTAAATGCCGCTCCATGCCAAACCGGTGGTCGGGCTTTCGCCAGCAATAATGGAATGCCGCTCGGCTGGGGTGGCATTCGTGATTTTGCGATCATCCTGACTTTGAAGCACGGTGCCCTCAAGAGGCAAGGTGTATGTATTGGACTTAGCTTCCGAGAGAGCGGGCGCCGCAATAGCGATGGCCAACACGACTATCATGAGCATGCTGATTGTTTTCTTCAAGATTTGAAACCTCCCATTTAGCTTTTCATTTCCACCGGCACACATGAAAGCAATCGCTTTCACACGTATTGCCATTATAGCATCATTCAAAAAACAGTGTCAACCAAATACCACCGTAATATTTGTTTAAATTACAGCAAATGGGAATTCGTGGAATTATCGGATTATCCAGCTGAAAAGAAAAACACCGGCACGCGTGATAGCGCACCGGCGTTTGAAAACCAATGGATGGATCGATCGTTCTTCACGTTTGCGCACTTCGACGCGTGTTATGGCGTGAAAAGTGGCGATAAGTCAGTAAAGTCAAGTCATCTATGGTGCAACGGTAGCCGTGGCGGTTGCTTTCGCTGTTGCCGTTGTGGCTGGCTTGGGGGTAACGGTTGCCGTTGCTTTGGCAGTCGCTGATACCGTTGTTGTTGCCGTAGGTAGAGCGCTTGGCGTGGTGGTAGGTTTCAGCGTCGGAGATGGCTTAACAGTTGGGGTAAGCGTTGCAGTTGGCGCGGGTGTAGGTGCGGGTGTTGCGATTGGGGCTACCGTGGGCGTAGGGGTAGCGGGAGTTAGTACATCCGCGTACACAGCTTGCAGTGTTTTCAGGTTTGCTTCGCCACTGGGGTAGATGCTGTGATCTCTCTGGAATGCCTTGACGGCTTTGAAGGTGCCGGTAAGGAATTGACCGGTGACAGTGCCGTTATAGTAGCCCATTTCCTTAAGCTTCATTTGCAGCCAGAAAACATCTGCACCCTCGGAGTTTCTGGTGAGTTGGCGGAATGGCTGCGACGGTAAACCTGTGCTGGAATAGGCGGGTGTGGCGGTTGGTTCGGGAGTTTGAACAGGTGATTTGGTTTTTTTATTCAGCGCCGGAGGCTTTAAGGCGGCACGAAGTTCGGGATCGAGAGGCAAATCCTCCGTTACAGTTACCTGAACCCCTTCGTCAATGTTTTCATACACCCATTTCGCGTCGCTTACCAGCAGGCGAATACAGCCATGGGAAGCGCGTGATCCAAGCAGGTTATAGCTTTTTGTGCTCAATGCATTATAATCTACCTGATTGTAAATTACAGAGTGGAATGCGATGTTGGAGTTGATACGTGTCCAGTATTGTGCATAACTGCCATAGAGGCTGAAGAAACACCAGCGGGCACGACGGCCATTGATCGTCCATACGCCTACATCGCTGGGAGTGGAAACCATGCCTGTGGAGCAAACCATCCGACGAATGACATTGGTATAAGTGCCTTGATCATCAAGTCCATACACAATCACGGCTTGATTGTTCACATCCACGGTCATTGCGTAGGGGATGGGCGTTGGCTCAGGCGTAGGGCGAGGGGATGCGCTGGCATTCAGAGCCTGTGTCTCGTCAAACAGGATGGTCCATGTATCCTCATCGGTTACTCCATCTGCGGTGAGGCCGTTATTGATCTGGAATTGCTTCATGGCCTCTACCGTTTTATTCATATAGTTGCCGCTGATAGGCCCGGAAAAATAGCCTAGATCCGTCAAGCGCTGCTGCACCAGCTTAACCTGTTCCCCTTTAACGCCGCGCGAAAGTTTTTTGGTATATTCAGCATCAGGTGCAGGGGTGGAACCATCCGAAGCAGCACCGTCGGCGGCCATCACCACGTCATTGATGTCGCCCAAGTCGCTGTTTGGGTTGGGGGATTGGGTGGTTGAAGGCGCGTTTTTAGCAATGGCGGATGTGCTGAACAGCAGGCGTTGCGTATCGATATCCGCGACGCCTGTGCCCTCCAGACCATTTTTATCCTGAAAGCTCTTGATGGCGCTTGTGGTTCCTTCCAGATAGCTGCCGCTGAGCTTGCCATTGTAATAGCCCAGCTTTTGCAGGTACTCCTGCATCCGTTTCACATCGGCGCCCTCGTCACCGGTGGTCAATGAACGGTATTCCGCACTCATCAGCAAGGCTTCCGTTTCTCCATCCACAATACCGGTTTGCTTCAGGTTGTAATCTGCCTGAAACTGTCGCACGGCAGCGCGGGTGCCATCTAGAAAGTTGCCGCTGACCTTGCCGCTATAATAGCCCAATGCCTTGAGTTGTTCCTGAATGGTGGCGACATTCTCGCCACTGATGCCATACTGCATCGGCGCGTATCCACTTTCCTCAGCGGCAGCTGAGAAGGATGCCTGCTGCGGCAATGCCGCAAACACGAGCAAAAGCGTCAGAATCAGGGCTGAAAATCGTTTCATAATTATTGCACCTCTTGTGTTACTCATCGGCTGGTTTCGGGTGACAAGTGAAAAACTCCTGCCTGAACAGGAGCAAAGAGGGAAATTTACAGATAATCATTCATGCTGGATAGACGCTCGAATATCAGATCGGGCTGGATGGGCGAAGTTTCAACGTCGGCAAGCGTCGCTTCGCCTGTAAGCACAAGGATACTGGTGATGCCAAAGTTCACGCCGGTGGCGATGTCGGTATACAGGCGATCACCCACCATGGCGAGTTCTTCCCGCTTAAGTCCGGTAGTACGCAAGGCTTCCTCGACGATGCCTGCATTTGGTTTTCCAATGATCACATCAGGCCGTCTGCCTGTGCTTGCCTCGATATAAGCGATCGTAGCGCCGATATCGGGGATAAAGCCCGTTTCGGTTGGACAGTTGAAATCGGGATGCGTGGCGATGTAGGGCAATCCATCGCGTACAAGGTCGCAAACGCGGGTGAGTTTGGCGTAGTCCAGCGTTGTGTCAAAAGCGAGCAGCACATAATCAGGCCGGTCGCTATCGATCAACACGCCCATTGCGGCCAGTTCCTGCCGAAGCATCTCATTGCCCATCAGAAAAGCGCGCTGACCCGGAAAAAGTTTCAGCACATGCCGTCCTGCGGCCTGGCCGGAGGTAAGGACATTGAGAAACGGTTCGGTTACGCCCAGCCGCTGTAACTTCTGTATATAAACATCGGCAGATTTACTGGAGTTGTTTGTTAAAAACAGTACGCTTCGGCCGGTTTCCTTCGCTTTGGCTAAAAAATCCAGCGAACCCTCCAGCATCCGGTCGCCAAGGTACAGGGTACCATCCATGTCCAACAAAAATCCCTTAACAGGCTTGAGCTTTTCTCGAAAATCCATGCAAGAGCCTCCAAAGCGTTGATAATATTGACGAGGTTATTCTACCATAGATCGACGGGGAAAAGAAGCTTTGTTACAGCTTGCAAACAGATCTGTCATTCGCGGAGGTTGGCGAAATAGTGCAAATAGGGCATAAAGGATCGTGAAAATGCGTGTGTGGGACATGGCTGGATGCATCATTGCGGGCAAACATCGCAACGCCCGTTTATACGTCAGAACGGATTGCGATAAGATAAACCAATCTCAAACCTGCTGGCGATCAAGCACTTCGTCCGCCATGCAGTCGGCGATAGGCTGTGGGATGTACCGCGAATGAACGCTGGAACATCCGATCAAAATAGGCAGCGCTGGAAAAGCCGCATTCGCTGGCAATTTCCGTGATGGTAAGGGAAGTGGAAGTCAACCTCGCCCGCGCGTATTTCAGGCGGTACTGATTGAGATAATCGATCGGTGTGGTATGCACACCTTCACGGAAGCACCGCAACGCTTCGCTTACGCTGACGCTTGCTGCGCGGGCAATATCTTCCAGCCGTAGTTTATAGCTGAAGTTCTCTTCGATGTGCGTGATCATTTTGCGCAAACGCGCCTGTACGAGCGTGGCATTATCAGTTTTGCCCATAGACTTGATTTCACCCTGATGATGAAACAGGGTAGTCCAAAGCCCGCATACCAGCGTGTGTACCTCCAGTTCCAATGTTGGAGAGCCGGATGGTGCCAGCTCGGAGAGTGTTCTGATGGCATCAATCAAATCTGCCTGCCATGGGCTTTCGGGGTTAAGCACGGCATGGGAAAGGTTTGCAAGCAATAATGGTTCAACATATTTGGTGTGCAAGGCGCTGCCTTCCGGCGCGATAAGCTCCGGTTTGAAAAGAAGCGTTGGCATGACCAGACGGTTAGGCGTTTCGTACCCATGGATGACACAAGGGGGGATAAACAAACCCTGCCCCTTATGCAACACAATACGTTCGTTACCGATGAGGCAGCGTGCCTCGCCGCTGTCTACAGCGATCATTTCAACTTCCTGATGCCAGTGTCCTGGGAAGCAGTCATCCTCCCGTCCGCCATAATAGCTGTAAAAGCACTGAAAAGGAAACTGCGCTGTGCCATGAAGGTTCAGTTCGTGCAATGTTTCGTCGATTCTGGCCGGTTCGCAGGGTTCCATTTCCATCACCTCCCCCTATATGGCGATATTGTACAATAGATTGGCTTAATAATGCAAGATTATACGGGAATAATAGGATATAATGCAAACTATCAGTGTGATATTCGGAGGATTATCTATGGCATCTTTACTTTTAGCGGTGATTTATGTCGCATTTATCAGCCTGGGTTTGCCTGATTCGCTGCTCGGCTCGGCTTGGCCGTCGATGTATAGAACTTTGCATGTGCCACTTTCCTATGCCGGCATTCTGACCATGATCATAGCAGGTGGAACGATTATTTCCAGTCTGTTCAGTGAAAAGCTGATCCGTCGCTTCGGCACGGGCATTGTGACGGCGATCAGTGTTGGGATGACGGCAGTAGCATTGTTTGGTTTTTCGATTTCTCACTCCTTTGTGGTGCTTTGCATATGGGGCATTCCCTATGGGATGGGCGCAGGAAGCGTGGATGCGGCGTTGAACAACTTTGTGGCGTTGCATTACCAATCACGCCACATGAGCTGGCTGCACTGCTTCTGGGGTGTAGGCGCAACGCTCGGGCCTTATATCATGGGGTTGTGCCTTACCAACAACCTGATGTGGAATGCCGGATACCAGAGTATCGGTGTGATTCAGGTGGTGCTGGTTGCCTTCCTGCTACTCAGCATGCCCCTGTGGAAGAAGAAGGAGGCGAGTGTTGCTACGGCACAGCACAGCTCTGGAGAAGCACACGGGCTGCTGGATGGATTGAAGCTACCCGGAGCGAAGCAAACGTTGATCGGCTTTTTCGGCTATTGCTCCTTGGAAACCACCACCGGCCTGTGGGCCAGCAGCTATATGGTGGAGTATCGGGGCATTCCGGCACAGACGGCTGCATCAATGGCTTCCCTGTTCTTCCTGGGCATCACGGCAGGACGGTTCGTATCCGGCTTTATGGCTTCGCATTTGGATGACCGCCGTATGGTGCGCATTGGGCTTGGGATGATTGCACTGGGTATTGTGATGCTATTGCTCCCATTCGGCAATGCACTGATGTTCGTAGGATTGGTGACCATTGGGGTAGGGTGTGCGCCCATTTACCCAAGCCTTTTACATGAAACGCCGCAGAACTTCGGCACGGAAAAATCTCAGCTGCTCATGGGTATGCAGATGGCGAGCGCCTACACGGGCAGTACACTCATGCCGCTTTTATTCGGGTTCATTGCACAGAACGTTTCCTTGGCGCTCTACCCCGTTTATCTGCTGTTCTTCCTTGTGGTGATGGCAATCATGACGGAACGCGCAACCCGCGTATTTAAGGCGCAGATGCCGATATACCCGAGCACAGCGGAAACAGAAGGGTAAGGCATAACCGGACGACTCACCGACTCGGCAGGCGTTTTACAGACAGAGAGAATCAAAAAAACCGGCGACGTTCGATGATCGAACCCCGCTGGTTTTGCTGGGTATTAATAGGCGAGCCAGGGTTACAGTACCTTGCGCAAAAAATCCTGTGTGCGGGCGTTCTGTGGAGTCTCAAAGATTTCTTTGGGAGTTCCTTCTTCCAAAACCACGCCGCCATCCATAAACAGCACACGGTCGCCTACCTCGCGGGCAAAACCCATCTCGTGGGTGACCACTACCATGGTCATGCCGTCCCGCGCAAGCGCCTTCATGACTTCCAGTACCTCGCCGACCATTTCGGGATCAAGCGCGCTGGTGGGTTCATCAAAAAGCATCACATCCGGGTTCATCGCCAGCGCGCGCACAATGGCGATACGCTGTTGCTGCCCGCCGGAAAGCTGCTTGGGAAAGGTATTTGCCTTTTCGGGCAAGCCTACGCGGTTCAACAATTCCATAGCTCGCTTCTGGGCTTGTTCCTTCGTCATCAGTTTATTGGTGATGGGGGCAAGGGTGATGTTATCCATCACACTCAGGTGTGGAAACAGATTGAACTGCTGAAACACCATACCCATGCGGCAGCGGATGGCATCAATATCGGTTTTAGGACTGGTGATTTCGGTACCCTCAAAAAAAATCTGGCCGCTGGTAGGTTGCTCCAAAAGATTCAGGCAGCGCAGGAACGTGCTTTTACCGCTACCGGAAGGACCGATGATGACAACTTTTTCGCCCGGTTGAATATGCTGGTCAATGCCGTTGAGCACTTCGAGGTTGCCAAAGTGTTTGTGAAGGTTTTTAACGGTTATCACCCTGACGCAACCTCCTTTCCAGCTTGCCCAGCAGTTTGGTCAGCACACCGGTTACGATTAGGTACAGAATACCGGATACGATGTAGGGGGTAAATGCGCTGTAGGTCTTGCTGCGAATGTAATCGCCCGCCTTAGTCAGCTCAGTAAGAGCGATGTAGGCGAGGATGGACGTTTCCTTGATAAGCGTTATAAATTCATTGCACAAAGCGGGCAGCGAGGTTTTCAGCGCCTGCGGAAAGACAATCAGCTGCATGGTATTCCAACTGCTTAAACCCAGCGAACGACCGGCTTCTGTCTGCCCTTTATCCACACTTAAAATGCCGCTGCGAATGATTTCACTGACATAGGCAGCGCTATTGAGACCGCAGGCGATGACACCGATAATGACACGGTCAATGGCGAAGGAACCGAACAGGCCAAAATTGATGATCAGCACCTGCAACAGCATCGGCGTACCGCGGATGATGCCGACGTATATGCCCGCGAGCTTTTGAAAGGGTTTTACATGGCTCAGACGCATCATCGCAAGCAGCATGCCCAGCATCACGCCAAACAATGCCGCAAAGAACGATACTTCCAGCGTTACCCCCATGCCTTTGAAGTAGTTCAGCCATCGGTTGTTGAACAGCACATTCTGGTAGATTTCCTTGTAGATGTTCTGCCAGAAATCCAGCGTGCCTGCGAGTGCCTGATCTTTCATACCAAGCCACCACTGGTCAAAGATGGTCGCATGGGCAGCTTCGGCTGCGCCTAGCATGAGCGTTGAAAGCATAATCATCCTCCGATTTGCGTTCGATGCGATGGAAAGAGCATTCAGTGACTTGTCCGGAAACGAATGAAAGCGGGAAGGTGGCACGCCGCCCTCCCGCATATCCATGCCTGTAACGTAGGTTTGAAGTCCGATTTATTGCGCTGCGGTTGCAGTCGGCTCAACGGCGGCTTCTGTTGCATCGGCGGTTTCTTCGGTGTTCTCGCCGTAGATGTTCCACTTCAGCACAAGCGCATCGATGGTGCCATCGTCCTGCAGAGCCTTGATGGCGGCATCAATCTTGGCTTTGAGTTCAGTGGAGCCCTTGGGCAACGCGATACCGTAGTAGTTTACATCGAAGGTGATGCCTTCGGCGATGACAAGGGTAGGATCGTTGAGTTCCTTGAGAATGCGCTTGGCGACGGGCGTATCGGTGATCACGGCGTCCACTTTGCCACCCTGGAGATCCATCACGGCATCCAGCGCTTTGGTGTAGCTGAATACGTTGTCTTCGGTGGTCACGGTCTCAGCGGTGTCGATACCGGTAGTGCCGGTCTGGGAGCCAATCTTCTTGCCAGCAAGGCTTGCGGCATCGGTGATACCGGAATCAACCTTGATGATGGCGCTCTGGCTGTCTTCCAGATAGGGGATGGAGAAATCCACATTCGCCTGACGCTCTTCGGTGATGTAGATGCCGGAGATCCCCATATCATACAGTCCGGTCTGCACGCCGGTCACGATGCTGTCAAAGCTGGTGGCCTCAAACACGATCGTTTGGCCAATCTGTGCGGAGATCGCGGCGGCGAGGTCGGCATCGAAGCCGACGACATTGTTGGCATCATCCATGGATTCAAACGGGGGGAAGTCCGGGCTGGTGCCGGCTTTCAGAGTGGTAGCCTCGGCCATGGCGGCGACGCTGACCAATACCATCATCAGAGCAACGATCAGAGCGATAAGCTTCTTCATAGGATAAACCCTCCTAAATACATTGTTGTTTCGTGGGAATGTGCATAGTATACATCGCCGTTGCCTGTCTGTCAACATAAAAATGTATAAATATACAAAAATGTTTGCGCTAAGAGCAAATGCTTTCCAGATATCGCTTTTGTCCCTCACGGTAAAAATCATTCCCCAGCGTATCAATGGCGACCGTAAGTGGCAGATTGCGTACAACGAGCCGCTTGATGGACTCCGTGCCCAAATCGTCATAAGCGACGACTTCTACGCTCTCTACACAGGCGGCCATATAAGCCGCGCAGCCAGCCACAGCCGCAAAATACACGGCACCGCAGGCGACAAACTCATTGCGCACGGCAGCCCCGCGCTCACCCTTTCCGATGATGGCGCGTACGCCGTATTGTAGCAATTGCGGGGTATATGGATCCATACGGACGCTGGTGGTGGGGCCAATGGCGCCGGAGGTTTTGCCCGGAGGTGTTGGCGTAGGGCCTGCATAAAAAACCGTTTGTCCGCGTAGTTCCACCGGAAGGGGTTCACCTGCTGCAAGCGCAGCGCAAAGCCTTGCATGAGCTGCATCGCGTGCTGTGTAAATCACGCCGCTGAGAATAACGCTGTCTCCGGCGCGCAAGGCATGGAGCGCCTCATGATTCAGGGGAGAGGTGAGAGAAATCGGCATCCGCAGCCCATCCTTTCCAAAACAGGAACTTGTGATTCACTGCATATAAGTGCATAATCATGCGTTGAAACAAAGAAAATACAGAATATCGATCAGTAGTAAGCAAACTTGAACATCATCCTGTGTTCAACGGAGAGGCGAAATAGCTGCCACGGGTGTGTACGTTCGGGGTTGGCATTGATCATATAGCCAGATCAGGCTCATGTTGCTGGAAAGCCAAAGCATCGATGGTTTGCACACTTTATCGTTTAAAGTGTTTCCGTTGCGTGGCGGGTAACGTGGCAACCCATGTTCACGGCTACAGGCAAGCCTGCGATGTGGGTAGGCGCAGCCTTGATGCGCACAGAAAGTGCCGTGGTAAGCCCGCCAAAGCCCTGTGGGCCGATACCTGTGCGGTTGATCATGCTGAGCAATTCTTTTTCCAGCGCATCATAGTAAGGGTCTGGGTGGGGGCCTTCCCGCATTTCGACCAGTGCTTCCTTGGCAAGCAGCGCGACTCCCTCGAATGTACTGCCGATCCCCACACCCAGCATCATGGGGGGGCATGGATTTGCGCCTGCCAGCTTAACCGTTTCCAAAACAAATGCTTTGAGGCCTTCCAGCCCGTCAGCAGGGGTAAGCATGACGAGACGGCTCATGTTTTCACTGCCAAAACCTTTCGGAGATACCGTCAATTTGATATGGTTGCCAGGCACCAGACGAATATGCAGCACAGCAGGTGTATTATCGCCTGTATTGCCGCGGCGGATGGGGTCGTGAACAACCGATTTACGAAGCCAACCTTTAGTATAGCCACATGCAACGCCTGCATTCACCGCGTTTTCCAGAGTATCCCCTTCAATGTGGACATCCTGTCCCACTTCAGCAAACACGACGGCCATGCCTGTGTCCTGACAGATGGGAACGCCATCTTCAGCGGCGATTGCTGCATTTTTTTGGATCAGCGTTAAAACTTCTTTTGCAGGCGTATAAAGCTCGGCATCGGTCGCGTCGGTCAGCAGGGTGCACACGGCGTGCGGCAGTTCCGTACACGCCAGTATGCACAGGCGTGCAATGCAATCGGTGATCTCCTCACTGCGGAGGGAACGGATGGTTTCCATGGAGCAATTCCTCCTCACGTTCGGGTTGTCAGACGATGTATCGGTAATGGGATCGAATGGAGTTGTGTGGCATGCAACGGATATATCAGAAATGGAGATAGACAGTTTAACCGGTGCCTACCCATCCGGAAGAAGTATCTGATTGATGGCAGAGCGAGAAAGCGACCCATCAGGAAGAACGGGAAAATGCTGCGAATCGGAAACCTCAATGCAAATGATCCATGAAAAGCTGAATGCTAAAGCAGGAGCCAACCGAAAAATCAACATGGAAGCATCGGCTAATCCAAATCGATTTGGAGTACCTCGCAGGGGTTACCCCAACGCGGCACAGCTACGACATTGCTTGCTCCGGCACTGATAATCATACGCTCATCTACCACACCGTGTGTATACTTGGGGAAAATACCCTGCCCGGGAGCGTACAATCCTTGATTATGGATGCGAATCTGACCGCCGTGCGCATGCCCGGCCAACACCAGATCAACATTGGCATCCTTCAGTCTGTGCACATAATCCTCGGGACGGTGGCACAGGAGAATCTTGCAACCTGATTCTGCTTCCAACTCGGGTAGCATATCTGTATGGCCATATCGCTCGGGGCGATACCAGCAGCCGATAGACAGTTCTCCAAAACGCGTATAGCTGTTAAACAGAAAGGTTGCATCGGTTTGCTCAATCGCGGATCGAAAATCGCTGAAGTTGCGTAAACGAATCTCATGGTTGCCAACGCCAACAAAGGTGGGTAGCAGTACGGATGCTTCTTTTAAAAATGCGAACCCTTTGCCGAAGCTTTGCTGATAACGGTTCGCGACATCGCCGGGTACCAGTAGGGCGTCAGCGCCGGAAAGCATTGGCATAATATCTTCATATTGTCCGTCGTGAAGGTCACTTACTACGATCAGACGCATCGGGTGGCTTAATTTGCCGGTGTGCCATGGATATACCGTCAACGTACGCAAAAACATCCCTCCGGTCGGTTGGATAAAGGCATTGTATCATACACAGACGATACTGGCAAACGCTGCTTGCAACGCAGTATCAGATGGGAATCCCTTGACAGGCTTATGTGCAGAACGAAAACCTGGTTGCATATTTGTTAGGTTCAAGACATACAGGTTGTACAAAAAGGGAATCGTTTCAATCTCCTGTTAATTTCGCCGTCTATGGTGCCGGATGCCGTTTACATTTGGAAATGAGGTTACGATCGATTTATGATCCAAGGAAACGGATCATATAAAACAGGTCCACAGGCATTTAGATTTGAAAAGATTTTTATCGATGAATCGATCCATTCCGGATACAAAACTGGGCAGCCTGTGAAGGCTGCCCAGTGAAAGTGTTATGCTTTGGTTTACATGCGATCGGTATAGATTTTTGCGTTGGCGTCCGTAATCCACTGGTTGAGGGTGGTGTTGTACAGATCATTCTGCTTGGTGGTCAGCAGTTCCTTGCTTACCGCATCCTTGATATCGGCAAGGGGCACTGCGCCTTCCGCAAGGTCACTCACGTATTTCACGATATGCGTGCCATATTGCGTGTGGAACGGCGAAGACACATCGCCGACTTTGGCAATTGCCATCGCCGCATCGGTAAACGCGGTCACATACTGCGAATCGCCCTTGCAAACGAGGTATCCCTCGGTTTTGGCGGGTTCGCTCTGCATGCCCGTATCCTGGCCGTATTGAGTGAGTAGCGCATCAAAGTTTGTACCGGAGGCGATCTTGGCGGTAATCTCATCCACGGTCGCCTGAATGTCGGTATACCCCTTTTCCTGCGCGGCGGTCACTTGGGCGTTCAGGGCGGCGATTTCGCTTTCCAGCGTTGCTTTGGCATCGTTGAGCTTGGACAGACGAGTGGTTACGCTCGTATCTGTGCTGCTGATGGCATCGGTAGGTACAGCGGCGATCATGGAGGTGTTGGTATCCAGATCATCCTTTTTATCCGTAATCTGAGTTTGCAGATCGCTGATGATCTTGCTGTCGGCATCGGTAAATTTGATCAGCAGGTTCTTCACGTAGCGGTAACCGGCGGGATGGTAGTAAATCGTATTGCCACTGGCCACATCCGACGCATACTGCGACAGGTTGGTTGTGTAGCTGGCTTTGGCGGCTTCCACCTTGCTGTCATATTCGGTCTGGATATCCGAATCGGTAACAGAAACGTCTTTAATCACAGAGTTTCTCAGCTTTTCCTGCGATTTATCTTCCTTTGCGTTTTCCAGTGTGGTCGCCTTATCGGAGTAACCCAGTTCTGTCATCTTC
>Ga0302273_1000123_pt1 | contig 40644 bp, 32 predicted proteins | sample III_Bog_N1_3_FD_198774 | JGI IMG/M metagenome (GOLD analysis project Ga0302273, IMG submission 198774) | Peat permafrost microbial communities from Stordalen Mire near Abisko, Sweden - III_Bog_N1_3 | ecosystem: Environmental > Terrestrial > Soil > Wetlands > Peat | place: Sweden: Abisko... | reverse complement strand
CACTGCCGACAAGCTTGTGAAGATCTATGGTGCCTCACGCCAAGCTGTGCAAGCTCGCAAGTTTCTCGCAACGATCTAAATCTTTTTGCTAAAAGAAAAGGCCCCGCCATTGGCGAGGTCTTTTTTTCGTTCAAATTATCCTTATGTTGCCGTCAACGAATTCATTAGCATTGTGCCTGATTCGCGATGGGTTGTCGATGATTCGTAGGCTTAGGTTTAAGCGTGTTTCGAGAAATTGCTAGGGCACATGGTGGAGAACTTTCCTTGCTCGATTATCGTGATCACACAGTCGCGTTTCACCTTGAGTTGCCTCAATAAAAAAGCCCCGCACTTGGCGAGGCTTTGTAGATACGCATTGTCGATAATTATTACAGCGGTGAAGCGATGTGATACTTGATGTAAGCTCTGTTAAGAGTAAAAACAAAGGAGCCTGCTAAAGAGCAGGTTGCTGTGCCACCAGCTGCGTAAACGCTAAAGTAATAGACGTACTTTGACTTATCGACAACATGCCCTTTAGTTACCAGAGGAGATGCCTTGCGATATAATGTCGATCTGACATTTGTCCACTCTGTCTTTGGGCTGGTCTGGTCATTATTGACTCCAGGTGTTCCAAGGTCGATAATGCTTATTTCAGTACCCGCATCAACGTTATCTGCATCGATATAGACATTGATTGGCAAGCCACTAGTGTTAGCGTCATCAGCGTAGGTAATCAAGCTATCAATGATTGCTCCGTCTGGAATGTTTAGAATATACGATGATGTTAATTTGCCAATCGTAGCACCCGCAGTAGGGCATACATATCCAAACGACCATGCTGCAGAAACCCAGAGAGGATCAGACTGGTATGGATTTGGTGCAAGTGATTGCACTGGAATTTCCATAATCATTGGCTTAGGTGTGTAGTAGGAATAAGTACTTGCAGTGATATTTCCAGAAAGCGTAAGGTTGTTTCCTGTTGCTCCAGCCATAAGCTTAGTGGCTACTGTTGCTGTATCTGCCTTGGTTGCGCGGCCTGCGCTATCGGCAACAAGAGCATTGATTGCATAGGGTGCAGAACTCAAGGGAATGCGTGCAGCAGCAACCATCTTGTTTGCGGTGACATCGAGCCAATAAGGCTTGTTCATTGCAGGTAGCGGTATCTGAATGGCGTAGTAACCGTTCGTAACGGTTGTGCTATCGGAATAAACCTTTGAACAGCCAGCAAGGTTGTCTGAAGCGGCATCGCAAAGATTCACGAGGATAGGAATTCTGTCGTTAACAGCAATACCACCTTGAGACAGCTGACCTTGGAACAGCATGGTCTGTGGGATTTGGGCCGCCGCCGCTACTGCAAAAGCAGCGAAGATTGGAACATATTTCTTTGGACTCATTGTGTTTTTCCTTGGTGTTTATTGCTCAATTTCAAAAAGAACCCAATTCCCAAGTGAGTGATGCTGAAATCTAAATATTTGAAATGAGTTTTTCGAAATTCTGTGTCGCAAGTCACACTCAGCCTAAGAACGACTGAGTTTCTAAAAGATGATTCACGACAGTGATCGCTTTACTGAGGTTTGATGATTCGGAATCCGAGCCAACTCTGTGGAGTTGCAGGGTTTTGCGGTGCGAAAGCAAATGCTGTGGTTGTCGTGGAAGAATAGTTTCCACCAATAGATCCAAATGATAACGTAGAGCCAGCTTTGATCACCCATTCAGAAACATTTCCATCCAGATCAAAGATGCCTGCAGGATTAGGCAATAATAAGCCAATCTTTTGAATTGCTCCCATGCGACTAATACTAACGTCTGCATATTTATTGACGGTCAAATCAGTCGCGGCACCCCAATAGAAAGGGCCTGCACCAAGCATTTTACTTGTATAAGCGGCTTGCCATTCTAGGTCGGTTGGTATGCGAAATCCTTTCGAACTTGCGTTTAAGGTAAGGTTAGTCATGCCAATGGTTCGTGCACTCACCACAATGGCTGAATCATATTTAAATGCAGTGTCTTTACTGCCGTTCTTTTTGGTGAGCGCGTTGCAATATAGCGCAACTTCATACAAGGTCATATTCGTCACTGGAAAGGTATCGTTCGCGACAGCAGACGGGTTATTGGTCAATAGGCTGCGGAATTTTGCTTGCGTGAGTTCGTAGCGGCTAATACCAAAATTATGTGTCGCGCCTAGAGTGTCTGTAAATGCAATCGTCACTAGGCTCGTGTCAAAAATACTGTCATGCAATATCGCCATCTTAATGCTATCCACTTGTGAAAGGGATATATGGTAGTAAGGCAAAAACTTGGTGGTGTCAGCGGCGACAAGCACCTTTAGGGCAATTGAATCGAGTGAAGGCAACGTAAGCAAGCCTTTCGTATAGGCCACAGGGAAAGATGTGACTAACGCAAAATCGATAGTTCCTGCATTGAACTGTTTCTTGATTTCAGCATTCATGGTGTCTGCATTGAGGTAGCCAGTCTTATTGAACAACGAATAAATGGAGTCAACGCCTGTGCCCTTTTGCGAAGGAAACGTCAACGAGGTATACGTCAATTTTCTAGATCCCCTATATTGCTGAATCAAGGTGTCATAGATTCGACTCAGAGGAATTTTTTTCAGTGAGGTGTCTGCATGCTCAATGGCAGAAAGGGCTGCGATGACCGAAGTAAGTTGCTCACTTTGGCGAACCGTTGTGGTGGAATCACCAGTAAAGACGAGCGTGCGCGAGGATATTGAAATCCCAAGAGTCGTAATCGAATATTGAAACACTAGGGAGTCTGTAAACGCAGGCAGCTCAAATTTCACATCGGTGCTAGTGATGGTGTCTAGATGCCAAGAGGTATCTTGCCCGCTCATTTTATAGCGCATTACCAAGCTACGTAAGCCATCGGGATTATTCACCGCAATTGTTGCGGCTCTGGTAATGACGGCTTGAGAACTAGAGCCAGAGCAAGCGAGCAATGCTTGCAGCAATAAGACTAGGCCAATTTGAATAAAAAAGCGTTTCACAGTAAACCTCTTACACAAAATAGAATTCCTTGGAAAAGCATTCATTTGGCTCGAGTCCAATAAATGAGGTACCACCAAGAATAAAATGATCTGAATCAAAATGATTACAAAGAGAATCTAAGTCGATCTTTTGTTCAACCCTGATTGTAAAAGAAAAGGGAGACGTTAAAAACTGACTAATGAACGAGCGAATTTCTTGAATCCAATGCAGGTTGCTATTCACTAATGGCATAAATCGAATGGAGTCAATATTCAGCAAAGTTACTTTGAAGTGCAAACCAGCGATGGAGCTTGTTTCTCCAAGCAATGTGTCTACACCCAAGCGTGCTCCTGTACTACCGAGGATAACTTTTTTTGGAAGAGTTTCTTGGCAAGCAGCAAAGGAATCAATCACAACATCTTCGACATCAAAAAATGTTTTCAACGCATGGGCTAATGCGAGCTCACTGCGAACACCATTTGCGCGCACTTTTCTGTGCAGCAAAGCAGGACTCATCCATGGGCGATGTTTGAGCCAAGCCTTGTAATACAAGGCATAGAGGCGATGGTTAAGCAGTTCAAGAAGATGCTGAAGCGGTTTATAACGATCATCATCGAGAGCGAGGGCCTGGGTAAGATAGCCAGGCAGTGGTGACGTTGCGCCTGTGAGTCCAAGGAATCCCATGCGCATAACAACCTGTCCACTAGGCATATCATCTGCGGAGAGAACATCGGAAGATCCAAAGCCGAGATGCGAGACAGGAGCGATGCGGACGGGCATTGAAGGCGAATTCAAAAAGCGTGGCCCAAGGCTTTGTTCTAGCTCCTGCATGAGCGCAAAGAAGCCAAGAGATGGGTAGTCGTGCTTATTCATGTTCTTACTGGGCTATAAAATTGTTCAGCAAGAACACTTCGCCAAGTGGTGCGATTTGAAATTTCAGAGTCACTAAGCAATTCAGCGGGGCGTAATCCACAAACAAGCGAAAGATTAATTCCGCAAGAATCCGATAGCGGCCAAGCTCTGCATAGCTTTGTGGGGTCAAACGCGAGTCTTTGGCAAGAATTTCATAGGCGAGCACAGGCACCAACGCGCCATGCTGCAATTCTCTCTCGGTATGCACCTGTACAGTCTCAATGGACTGCAACAAGCGCACGGAATGGGAGCGAATGCCCGTTGCTAAAAGATCTAGATAACTAATCAAAGCCTCGCGATTCGCAAGTCCCGCAAAATTATCTTGCATCAATTCAAGCAAGGATTGGTGAGCGTCTGCAGAAGAAATTGCAGAAATTGGTAGGGATGGTTTTGAAATATTTCGCAACTGAATGGAATCGGGAAAACCTGCAGGAGCATCCTTGATCGCACCCACCTGAATAAAGTCGCGGGCCCCTTGCCCTTGAAAACAAAGCGCCTGCAGGCTAAGCACTTCAAACCCTTTTGCAATCAAGGCTGGAGTAGGCACCCCAATGGATGCGGCGCGCTGCCCACGAAAGTCATTTGCGTAGGTGACATGAAAACGCGACAAGCTGTCTTTGCCATATACTACGCGCCCAAAGGGAAGCATAGTCTCGCTGCCGGTTCCTTTGGAATTGCCCGCACAGACTTCGGTAATGCTAAATATCTCGTGGCTACTACGGCCATGAGGCCTGATTCCATATTCTAAGAAGCCGCGCTCCAGCAATATTGGCTCTGCATCTTCTTCGAAAAGATTGATTGCTGGAAAGCAGTTCAAACTAAAATACGATGTATCCACTTGTGGGATTGCTGACAATGGAGAAGAGGACGAAATGTTGATATGAATGCGCACTTTTTGCCATGCTTCCGGAACCTTTGGTAACGCTTGCATGGTAAAGCCTAGACACTTTTCTTCGAAGCTAAAAAACTCTCGAATATTACGCGCACCCGGCATGGAATGCGTTTCATCGGGAAGCAAACTTTCCGCGCGGCTGCACCCTAATGCTTTCACACGTACAGCAGACGCATCTACGCTTTGTTCATCACAATCAACAGAAATTGTTCCTGACTTTGCAATGATGCAGTAGAGCAATGACCATGCAATGGATTCATCTTTGGTGAGTCGGATCACGAGGTCTTGCGGAAATGGAAATTTTGCTAGCGGTGATTTTTTCGAGAACTCAAATGTGATTGCGTTTCGATTGGGAGTGCAATGCAAATCAAGCTTGCTGAGTTCAATCGGGTGAACCTGAACGGCGTGCGTAAGCCGGAACCAGTAGGGTTCATTATTTTGTTGAGCAATCGCTTTAAACTTGGTTCCTGCAGTCAGCATCTTTGACGCAGGGAGCATGCCTGGGCGCGGGATAAATTCCAGCAGCACTAGCGAAGGTACTGGGCGAGTAAGGCTTGGCTCAATTTCTTCGATCAGCGTGGAAGCGAGTTCGGGAAATCCTTCATCGAGCTTCTGTTGGATCTTTGCCGTAAGAAATGCAAAGCCTTCAAAAAGTCGTTCGACCGTTGGATCGGCATCTTCTTGCGCATCGATATCTAGACGGCCTGCAACCTCTGGAAATGCTTTTCCAAATTCTTGACCGACTTCGCGCAGATAGCGCATTTCTTTTTTGAAATAGTCTGAAAATTCAGCCATAGGAAACGCCTGACTTTACGCGAACTGAAACGCGCCCTTGGGAACTCACATCGACATGGAATGCACAGTCTTGCGCATCCGTTTTGGTGCGGGCTTTCACGAACAAGCGCAGAGCAAATTCTTCGGGTAGAAATGTTTCCACCAAGATGTCTGTAAGACTTAGGCGGGGTTCGAATTTCACAATGGCATCACGAATTGATTCTGCAATGGGAGCTGTTTTACCAGGCAAGCTACGGTACAAATCTGCGAGATCTGGAACACCATAGTCCGTGGTATGTGGACAAAAATCATGATGGGAATTGAGCAAGGATTCCAAGTGCGTGCGGATGCTTTCCCAATAATGCTCACGAGTCATCGGTGTGCGATGCCCCGTGCTCGTCATCAGTTCAAAAAATCCTTCGCGCACTATGGAAACCTAATTAGCGGGAGTTCCACTCATCAGTGTGCTGGAGATTGCCATCCAAGTAGTTCCAAGTCATCTTGGCATAGCGAATCATCACTTCTTCCATGTGCACATACTGATCCTTGGACTTGTCTTTTACGTTGTGCATGTAGGAGCGGACGGATGCAATCTTGCAGTTCTGCAAGGTGTGCTCAAAGTAAGGTTTCTCTTCGCCTTGATCGGTGATGTCGAACCACTTGATATTGATCTTCGCAATGGTCTCGCCGGTGCAAACTTTCTTGTAAAGCAGTGGACTAGACTTGTCGAAGGCTTTGTGGATCACTAAGTCGTCGTGCTTACGAGTTCCTGTGATTGAGCCATCGTCACGGTCTGTAGGCAAGTAGACCTTGTGGTTGAATTCAAGGACTTCGATGCTGTCTTCGCGACCTGCAACGTGAACTGAACCGGGAATGCCGTCAATGAACATATAGGCTGGGATTGCCATGATTACTCCTTTACTGGTTTATTGAGATTCTTAAATCGCTGAATTATTTCTTGCCTTGTGGCAGCTTAGAAACGAGAGAAAGGTTCACATTGAATCCTTCCACTTGGAAATGAGGAACCACCGACAAGCCTACTTTGAAGAAGCCTGGATTGTCTTCGTTCTCTTCCACTTTCACTTCACCAAAAGCAAGAGGATGCGTAGCAGCAAGCTCTGCATCTGGGTTCTTCATTTGAGTGACAAGAGTTTTGATCCAAGTATTGAGCTCTTGCGAAAGAACATCGGCACTCTTGGTGGCACCGATATTTTCGCGTTGCAATACCTTCAGGTAATGAGCCAAGCGTGAGGTGAGGAACAAGTAAGGCAAGCGCGCGTTGATACGGCAGTTTGCGGTGGCTTGAGCATCATCATACTCATCGGGCTTTTGTGTGGAAGCTGCAGAGAAGAAGCACGCATAATCGCGATTCTTATAGAAGCTGAGCGGAATGAATCCTTGGTTCGCGAACTCGAATTCGCGAGTTTCTGGAATCAGAATTTCTGTAGGGATCTTGACTTCAGTTCCCTTGCCAACATCATAGGTGTGAATCGGAAGATTCTCGACCTTGCCACCAGCTTCTGGGCCACGAATCTGCACACACCAACCATTGTCGATGAACGAGCGCACCATGTTGGCTGCGAACGCAAAGCTTGAGTTGCCCCACAAATATTTGCCATGTTCCTTGCCCGTAACATTCTCGTGGTAGTTAAACTCACGAACAGGATTGGAATCCTCACCATAAGGTAGGCGCAATAAGAAACGTGGGAGAGTCAGACCAACGTAGCGAGCATCTTCAGAGTCGCGGAACGAGCGCCACTTGATGTATTCCGCACGATCCATGTAGTTCTCAAGGTCTTCGATGCGTGGCAGATCCTGCACGCTTTCTTTGCCGAAGAACTTTGGACCCACAGAGCCGATGAATGGGCAATGTGCAGAAGCAGCCACATGGGAAAGGTCGCTCAAGAACGCCACATCGGGAGGATTGCTGGTGAACTCGAAGTTGGAAATGAGTGCGCCATAAGGTTCGCCACCCGGAGTATCGTACTCATCCATGTACACATGCTTGTACAAGCCAGACTGAATGATTTCTGGAGAATCTTCGAAGTCTTCCTCAAGGTCGCCCTTGGAAGCGTTCAGCAACTCGATCTTCACGTTCTTGCGGAAGTCGGTGCGGTCTACTAAGAAGCGCAAGGACATCCAGACAGATTCCAGTTGCTTGAACGATTCACTGTGGTAAATCTCATCGAGCTGTTCGGAAATTTTCTTGTCGATGAAAGCAACTTGTGCGTCTACAACGGACTTATCAATTTTATCGATGCTGGTTGCAGAGCCAAGAACACTTTCGATGAAAACGCGTAAAGCCGCTCCCATGCGCTCGTTGGTTGCGTGCTCCATTAAAGAGCCTGCGTCTTGATAGACAGAGAGATCCACTTCACTGGTGGGAATCTCAAGATTCATGGTTTCGTAGATGTATTCAAGATTTTTGTCGGACATATCAACCTCTATTGCTTACAGCGAAATTAGTTCTTCAGTGGAGCCACTTTATCGAGTTCATTCAACACGGACTGGGATGCATCACGATCTTTTAAGATCTGTTCCATGCGCTTGCGGAACTCGCGATTATCGAGCAGATTGGATCCCAAATCTTTGATGAGATTGCGAGCCGCCATGAGCTTGCCAATTTCGGGAACCTGTTTTGCAACTTCAAACGGCGTAAAGGACTTCATGCTGTCAATTTTCAAGTTGACCTTGAGATTCCCACCATCTGGGTTCAACTTGTTGGTAACCGAAGCATTGACTTCGAGCTTCAGGGATTTCATTACCTGGTCAAAGTTTTCTTTGTTGATGTTGATCTTTTCGCGATCAACGATGCGAGCGGCATCTTTGCGATGAGTAAAATCGCCAATCACAAGCAGCTTCAAAGGAAGTTCACGCTTTTTCTGTGCATTGCCTTTTTCGACGCTCAGCTGGATATTTACACGAGCCGGTGGAATTTCATTTTGGAAACTGCTTCCTGCCATTGTTGACCTCTTGGTTTTGTGTGAAACTACTTAATGCGTACAGCGTGAGCTGGTGAAATTCTTGCAAGCCATGCCAAAGTCTTCTCGTGGCTATGCTGGAAGTGAGCCTTGTCACCAAACTCGGAGTTCCTCATAAGCACTGAAAGATTTTTGATTCGCAAATCGAGTAACTCAGATACAAAATCAGGCACCCACTGATCGAGTGACTTTGCCTCAGCCAAAGAGCAAAGATCTTCGAACAGGTGTTCAGCAACCAACGGCTGCTTGTGTAATGAGCATAGACGTGCGATCGCCATTTTCCGTTCGCTACGTTCGCGCAAAGATCCAAATTCAATGCCAGACTGCAATAGCGAAACAGCTTCATCGAGCTTTTGTGTGGCCGCGAGCTGCGTTGCTTTTTCAAGATCCTCTTGCAAGGAAACGCTTGATACTGCCTTTGATACAGCCTTGGTTGCGTTGCCGCCCGAGCCTTGTGCAGCCTTGATTTCCTCGAACCATTCCTGGGTAATAGGGCTTGCAAAGGGAGTGCCGTCTTTGTACTGCAAAGAGGCCAAAGTTGGAACGCGAAGCAATAATTTCACAAGCTCATATTCAACCGCTTCCGCGCAGGCTGTGTAGGCACCCGCTTTGCCTCGCAACGCTTTACAAAGGGCGTATTGCAAGTCGAACCAGAAGTGCAAGCCTGGTTCAGTAAATGCGATTTCGGATTTTTCGAGAATGCCATCCCAGTTGCTTGTTTGTACAAGACCTTCAAAAAACTTTGCACGTGCGGGATTGGGCGGAGCGAGTAATGTTTTGCCAGCTTCTGCTTTAGGTTCTGCGGTGAGCTCTTGCCAGCGTAAGGTTCGCAACAGCTTATAACCCATAACGCTTTGTGGCTCGGACTGCAAATAGAAGAATGCAACCTTTTGCAACAGCTTTTGCGTATCGGATTTACTTTCCGCTCCACCACTCTGTGCAGAGGCTGTGGGCGAGCTTTCGCTGGTGGATTGAGTTGCAACGGAAGCTGGCTGTGCAGACTCTGCTTTGGGAGCGGTTGGAGCAGGTGCTGGAGCTGCAGATGCTTTAAGGTCTTGAGACCATTTTTTGACGATTTGCTGCAAGCCTTTTAGCGACGGAGGCGAGTCTGCGAAATGCTTGAAGGTGAGTTCTTTTAAATCCTCTAAACCAAGCAATGCCGATTCAACCGAGGCTTGATCCGGAGCTGTAGCTGAAAGTTTCTCAAGAGTGCCCACGAGTTTTTCTTCGTTGAGCCACTTGATCGCGTTCGCTCTGCCTACGGGACGTTGTGGATGAATGGTTTCCCATTGAGTACGGGAGACGTAGCACATGGCTGCAAGCGTATCACAAACGGCACCCGCGCCATCTGTTTGAGACAGCGCAAGAATCATGTACCCAAAGGCTGTTAGGTCTTTGGATTGCTCGCAAAGAACCTTTTCGCAAGCGGTTTTCAAAACCAAATAATCGCGTCCAGAATTTTTTGCCACTTCCCCTTTCGCAAGCTCGTATTCATTCGAGTTCTTAGGATTTTCTCCGCATGGATCTGTCGCAGAAATTGGGTCGGCTAAACGCTTTGCATAGTCGCTGAGTTGTGCTTCTTCTAACATAAAGGATCCGTATGCTTAGTGACTATAACTTAGTGACCAAAAAGGGTGTGACCTAATTCGACATGGAAAAAATTCTGGTCGACAAAAGGATTGATAGACGATTCGAACTGAAACTGAATGGTTACTGGAATGTAGTAGGATTTATCCTTCACGCGCCAATCCAAGATGCACTTATTTCGACCATTGGGGCGACCCATCTTCCAAAGCTCGCGCAGTAAGCTCCATTGGCCAGACTCTTGCTCGCTGAATTGATTCGTCGCGGTCTTCGCTTGCACAGCAAATCCATCGTCACCACCATTGGGCCATGAGAATGTGCCATTCGCATCAGCTTCACCCGAGGCAACCTTCCATTCTTTGCCCGCGGTTTGTACAGAAAGCGACACGCGTGGATTCTGAGGAATGCTGATTTTGATCTGCGACTTGGCTAGCTCTGCATTGCCTGCAAACAAAGCGTCGGAGAGCTGTTGGAGTCGTAGCAACCCTTCCATAGACTTGGGTGAAAACGCGAGCTTATTTTCATTCCATAGCTTGGGATATAGACCTCCCGCATGTCCTTTATCCAAGAATGGCTCAATGCTCTTCATGAAATCTGCGAGCGCGCTCCCCTTGCCACTCATTAAGCGCTTCAAAACATCGGGTTCAATTTCTTTGGCGGCTTCTTTTGTGAATGGGAAATAGACAGCCATCGCCTGGAAAGGGCGAAGAATTTTTTCTTGATAATCCTTTTCGAGGCCTTGCTGTGTAAGGTCTAGAAGTCGTGTTGCCACATTGCGTAGCGGGGTTACATACAAAGCATTTGTGATCGCTTTGTCGTCAGTGCCCAAATCACGGAATAAGCGATCTGCCTCAAGGAACAAGCGATTTAAGCTGTTGTCTCGATCACCCGCAAAGCCTGCTGCAAGGAATGTAAACGCCTTGCCAGCTCCTGATTCACCCGAAGATGCATCTAAGACATCTTTCAAAACCAGCATGTCTTTAAAGAAATCATCTTCGCCGCCCTTCTCGATATCTTGTTTGATCTTGAAGAAGAATGCGAAATGATCCACCATGCTTTGAGCGGGGTTCGCGTTGATTGAGCCATTCAGCTTATTGACTAGCTGACCTGGAACTTTCTTGATCACATCTTTCACCAAAGAGTTTTGGGCGGCACTGGGTAGCTTACCGAGATCCGAGTAGTCGAGGTTCACGGCCACTTGCGTCATGAAGCTGCGCAGGCCTTGTCCGCCCTTGCTTGCTGGAGCCGCGAGGTTTTTCATGGCCATCGACAAATCGTGTGCTTCGCTTGGGGCTGCAAAGGTTATCGAGGTTAGGAACGTAGCCCACTGTGACTGATAGTCTTGGAAGTAGCGAGTGCGGAGATTGCTGCGCAATTCAAAAGCACTCGTGCCCGATTGGTTGTCATCGACAGCACCCATAACCCAGTCGCCTTTGAGTGCATCCACAGATTCTAAGCGCTTGGATACCAAGGAATCGTAGGCTGCGCGCGTATATGCACCAAGAACTTGTTGAGCTGAATTAAAGCCAAGCTCCTTAGGCAATCCAAGCTGCGTTGGACCAACAGGTGGAAAAGCTGCGTTCACATCGCTGATGATCTGCTGATAGAGCGCCTCAATATTTCCCGCGTCTTGCAAAATGCTGCGCGCCTGTTGAACCAATTGACGATCGGTTGCATCGGGTGGAAGCATGGACTGAGAAATCGCCTTGGTAAATTGTTGTGCGTGCAAATGTATAGAGTTGCGTTGATCTTCTCGCGCTTGTTCCGAGATACCAAGTGCACTCAACCAAAGTGAAGCTACCGTATCCGCCAAGGCGTCCTTGTTTTCCGCAGACAACTGCGCGTGCCCATCTACAGTAAAAAGCAGGTAGTTCTTGAGCTGTCCATAAATTTTTCCTTTCTCGGGAACCGCTGCACTAGTGATCTCATGAAATATGGCAGCTCTTTGACGCACGGCATCTTGCTGCAATTGCCCAAACAGACTTGTGTACAAAGCTTGCGTTTTATTTAATACGCGAGAGTCACGATAGAATCCAGGAGCCAAAGCCATTGGACGTTCATCGGAAATCGTGTGCATCAGCTGCAAAAGCGAGTCCGCCCAAGGCATGCTCTGCACACGGGCAGTATTATTTTCCCAATGGATGTTCGCTTGAATTCGCTCGTAAGACTTAGACCAATCAGACTCTAGAAGCTTGCCAGCTGAATAGCTGTAGATGGCGCCTGCAGAGATTAGCAAGCCAAATCCCGTTACCAATACAGCGAGAATCAAGCCCTTGGTAGAAAGTTGAGACTGACGATACGATGGTAAAATCGTTAAGAAAGGTTCTTCTGCAAAGCGACGAATGACCCAAGCGAACGAGCCATCACTGGCTTTGATCTTTTCATTCGCAGGCTTTGTTGCAGGGCTTGGCGTGTCATCTTCAAATTGAGCCGCACCCCAGATATTGTCTTCTTGGCTAGCAGCCTTCTCGCCTTGCGCTGCACTAGAATGAAAGACAAGCAAGGAACGTAAGAATGCGGCTTCACGATCGAGGGTTGGCTTCGCAACAACATCGAGGAATGAAGCGAATGTTTGCAAGCGAGACTCAAGTACCGCGAGGAACTTCATTCCAGAACGCAATTGCTCTTGACCCACATCCTGTTCGCCCATGCGCCATAACAAAACGCGGCGAGCTTGATCCATAATAACCGGAATACCAACCTTCAGTGTGCCCGAAGGAAGCTCATCTCGCTTGAAAGCAAAGGATTTCCCGAGCACCTTACCATCGGAAAGTAAGCTTGAAGAATCGACTTGTTCTTTGGCCCAGTCAAGCATTGCATACAAAGGAAGTTCAAGCTGACTATCTGCAAGAATGGTGCGGAAAGTCTTTTGCATTTGCAGCGCAAGCGTTTTGCTGGGATCGCCCGATGCATGTACAACAAGGCCGCCCAGACTTTTTAATCCACCCTTTTCGCCCAAGCGATGCACAAGGTAACGCACTTCGCGCAGCTCATCAGCAAGCATTAGGCGCTGTGGAATTAAGATGAAGATCGCATCGGTTGTGACAACCCAACGGAAGAACGCTGACATCGCAGCAGCTGGTTCTGCGGGCAACACTTCTAAAACTTGAGCTTCTGACTGCATGCATTGCAGAAACGCTTGTTCTGTTTCGCTTGCAGTAAGGTAAATCTTGCGAGATGCAAGAGCCTTGGTTTTGCTATTGCGGAGGCTATTGAAAATGTGATCGAGCTCAGTGTCTAGGTTCTTGCGCCAAGATTCATCCCACTCTGCTTTTGCATCGCGTAGATCTGAATTCGCAGACAATCTTCGTGTGAGTTCTCGCTGCCGAATCAGCAACAGAATAAGCACGGAAATAATCACGAATGTTCCGCCAATGCCGTAACAGTATAGGCCGGGGAAATGTGCGAACGTGTGCAGCAAGAACGCTGTGCCAAACCCGAGAACAAAAACAAGAATCGTTAACCAAAAATATTTGCTTTTCAGAAGTCTCATATTTGCCTCAGGACTGCGCCATGCTCATGAGTGCGATGTACACAGATACCGAAAAAATTCCAATGCAAACAGCTGCGATCAACCAGCGCTTTCCGCTGCGCTCTTTGGGCAACTTGCCTGGGGATTCATTAATGAACAAGTGCTGAGTATCCTTGGCATTACCTAAAACTCCCTTGCACTGACCACGTAACGTGTCTAGCAAGGAATCGAGTGCTTTCGCGTCTTCGAATTGATACTTGCCTCGGTAGCCCGAAATGAGGCAAAGCAAAAAGATGGGCAACGCGGGCGAGGAATTTTTCTGTGCATCGCTTAAGCGAACAAAAAACGATTCGCCGGCAGCAAAGTCCTGAAACAACTTCATGACAAGGCTATGAGACAGCCAGTTCAAGCCAAACTTGCTACGCGCGCTAACTTGTTCATCGAGAAACGCACACAGAGCAAAGCGAGCGGCATCTGCATCGCGCTCAGATACGCCAAGAGCCTTCCATTCATTTTGCACCGTCTGAAGTTGATCCAGCAAAGCAGCTTGCGCTTCTTCGGGCAACTCAAATTTCCATTCTTCCACATCCATGCACGCACGCATAAGCGGCCATGTGCTTCGCACAAAATCCATCGCCAGTTGACTCATGGTTAATGGACTCCAATCAGATTAAGTTCTTGAACTTGTAACGCAGGGTTTACATAGGCTGCGATGTTTTTGGAACGAAGAACTTCTTCCCAGAAATTTCCCGAGGTTTGCACTTTGAAAAATGCGAAACGCTCTGCATCGCGAATGCCAGCAGGTGCTTCTGCCACTACAGTAATTTCAACACCTCGCAGAGCAGAAGCAACCAGTCCTTGCAATTGCGATGGAGAAGAAAGCTTCATTCCCTTCGCGACTTCTGCATGCACTTGAGAAATCGGTAATGAACTCTTGATTGCCACGTAGAACGAATTGAACTCGCCAAAATTCCATGACGGATTTGCTTGGAAAAGCATTGGGTTTTGCTGGGTAAATACAGCGATGGCAAAGTTGCTTTTTTGCTCTACTCGCAAAGCATTAAGAATTAGTTCGGACAGTTCACGAAATACTTTTCCGAGAGCGTCATGCCCATACACAGGCACGCCTTGTGCTGCCGAGCCATTCACATTCAAAGCCGATGCGAGCCGCGCCAATTCTAGATAAAGCTGCTCTGGATGAGCTCCGCCGGTAGCTAAAAAATGCCCCAAGACTGGAACGCTTGACTGCAAAGCAAGCAAGGTCAAAAGCGCATCAATATTTGATGCGGTAGCGCCAGCTCGCTGTGCACGTAGTGTCGTTTGTTTTTCAAGGCAAGCGTCTACTAGGCGCTGTAGCATTTGGCGCAATAAGGAAGACGCATCAATGCGCACTAGCGATGGAATGTATTGCTTAGAGAAAGCTGGAAGACCCTGCTCGTCGCGGGTGATTTCGCCGATCTTTAAAACTCGGAACGAAGACATTTCTTCGGTGCTGAATAGCAGCTGATATGAAGGCTCTGCAAATTGAATTTTGCGTGGAGCGCCACCCGCAAAAAAATCGGGAAGGGTTGATTCTACCACATCATAAGCACTTCCGAGCGCTCCGCGGTTTTGGGTGGTCAGGCTTTGCCCTAAAAAGATCCCGATGCTTTCAAGGCTTGGCGCTAAGTGCTCAGCAATACTGCGAGAAGGTAGCGGCTTCGAACCAGCACAGGCATCAAAGGCTGTACCATCAGAAAAATACCCGCTACAAGAGCGAACTTGCACAACGCCACTTCGAAGCGCTGCGGAGTCGTGGTCAAAGCTGCGCAGTCCCCAAAAGGAGCCTCGCCCAAGAATCTCACTTTTCAATAAGTGAGCAATGTGTTCATCTGAATACTGGAAGTGATGGGGAGACAGCGCCATCCCTTCAGTCCATGCAATCCGACCTGACATTGGTTACTTCCTTTGACGTTGACTAGCAAATCTGAGAAAAATACTAACTAGAAGGAATGGTTTGGGTGAGTGACATCAGATTTTTCTAATTTCGAAAACTGCTAAACCCAACTTGCCTTGTTCGCTGAGTGGTTTCAAGATGATCGAAATGAACCGAGTTTTCCTAATTGGCCTTTCTGTTGCAACAGCTCTGTTTGCCCAAGACGAGTCGCGTTTACAGATTCAGACTGTTCCCGATAGTGCCGTGGTGTTCTTGGATGCCAATCCAAAACCCGAGCCGGAAAGAACCCCTTACGACAACTCCCAAATGATCCCAGGCCAGCACCAAGTAAGGCTAGAAGGCCCTAGTGCCATCTATCGTAGCGCCTATTTACCTGTGTTGATCAAGCGCGAAGAAACCGCCACATTGGAGCATGTTTTCGCATATCGCAACAAGTCGTTTTTGTTTGAAAGCCTTCCCGTAGCGCCTGGAATTTTGCGAGCTGAGCTTGGTTTTCAAGCCCTTAGCGACTACTCTGCACCGGTCAAAGTCGATACCATCAAAGCGGATTCTGCCAAAAAAAATACAGCGTCGGGGAGCACCGGCGGAGAAATTCGGTTACCACTTACCCTTCGTCTAGGCCTGCCTCCTGGATTTGAAGTCTTCGCTACTCTGCCGTTTGGTCGTCGGAATTTTGGCAATGACTCCGTTGGTTCCTTTGGCGTTTCAGATCTAGATCTAGGTGCAAAGTTCTTGATTCGCCCTATCCAAAGTGCTTTGATACTCGATTACAAGATTGGCAATGCGAGCCCCGCTCAGCTGGGTGATAACTACCGTTCTCTTGGTTTGGGAATGGCTTCTACCATTAGCTTCTTCGGAGTCTTAGCGCAATCCAATATTCTTTATCGCCATGGATTTCAAAACGGAAGCGTTGATCCGAGCCATAACTTTGTTGGTGATCTAGAGTTTGGATACCCAATATCAATCTTTAAGCCCATGTTGGGAATATCTGGGAATTTCCATATCCCATATCACCAAGATACCCTGTCATTTTTTGACGCTCAAGGTACTGTGAATGTTCAACCAGGTGTCATTCTTGAGCTAGGGGAAACTTCATACTTACAGTTCGGAATTCCGATTACGTTATTGCACAAGAATAATCCAGGAGCATGGGGCATAAACCTTTCGTTCTCCACAGATATTCAGGCTTTTACTCCAAAAATTCAGAAAGAAGATGACGCAAAGACCCCAGAGAAAATGCAAGCAAGAGCCGTTCCTGGACAAGCGATGGGTTCTTTTGTTCTGATGGCGCAAACGGTTGTTACAAATAAAGAGTACCGAGTCTTTGTGCAAAAGACAGGTGCCCTCCCCCCCGAAGATCCTGGTTTTGCAAGCATGCCCGATTATTTCAATGATCCTAAATACGAAGAATATCCTGTGGTTGGTGTGAGTTACATCGATGCGAAGCGTTATGCTTCTTGGCTTGGCAAGCGTCTGCCTCGGCAAAAGGAATGGCAATCTGCAGCAAGTCAAATGAGTCTTAATGCAAAGAATGTGGCATGCGGCCTAGATACTCCAATGCCAGCCAAGAGTTTTCAACAAGGAAACCAGCTCTTTAACTTAGTGGGAAATGTGTCCGAATGGCTTGAGTCGGAATCGCCCAATCCGAACGCACCCAAGCTTCATGCTGGTGGTTCTTATGTGCTCCCCGTTGAAAAATGCCTAGACGCTTCCAAGCTCATTGACATCAATCTGGGCAAGGGCGCGCGCACCATCGGCTTTCGTGTCGTAGATGAGGTTAAATAATTGCTTATGCGTAAATTCATACTCACTGTTAGCGCGGCTCTGCTGCTACTGATTCCCTGCGAAGCTCGTAGCTTGGCAAAAATCCAAAAGCGCTCTCTGATGGTTGGTGTTGTTCAGGATAACGCACCGTTGGGCAAAGATCATCGAGGCAAGGGTGTTGAATATGATCTCATTGCAGCGATCAGCCAAGGCTTAGAAATTCCATTTAGCGTAGTCCCCGTCAATTCCATTCGCGATGGCGAAGGATTATTGAAGCAAGATAAGATTGATGTATTGATTGCGGCTTATAAGGAATCTTCTCGCAATGCGAGTCAATTTTCCTTGACCGTTTCGTATTGCAAATCAGGCCTCGGAGTCATGGTTCCTGCTGCGGATAATACCACCTATATGGTGAAAGACCTCGATGGCAAGTCGCTTGCAACCACAGCAAATGCAGATTCTCGAGACTTCTTCAAGAGCTTTATGCCTACCACGAAAGTTGAAGTGGTGACGAATTTGCAAGATGCTTTGAACATGCTGAAAAGCCATGAAGTTGCAGGCATTGCAGACGACAAGGTTTTTCTGGACTACGTTGCAAGCACAGACAACTCTGTGCGTGTTTTAGATGCCACACTTTCAGAAAGCAGCTTCGTGATTGCAGTGACCAAAGAACATCCAGATCTCCGCGATGAAATCAATCGCATCATGGATAAACTTCGCACCACAACCAATCCAAGCACTCCGTCGCCTTTGCGTGCGATTCTTAAAAAGTACGGTTTGGAAATGCCTGTGAAAGAGGTGTACACCCAGGCTTCTTCTGCACCGGTTGTGAACACATCAAAGGTTGTGCAATCTTCTGCTGCCGCAGAAACAAAGGCTAGCGTGCCAAATCATAGCGCAGCTGCAAGCCCAGCAGAGCGACTTGATCAGCTTGAAGCTGAGATTGTGGAAATCCAAAAAGAGATTCGCGAACTACGGAAGCAAGTCAAGAACTAAACCTGTAGTAAAGCAGTTATTGCTTGAATGGCGGGTTTACCGCAGGTGTGGTGGTAAACTGATTTGTGGTGTTGATTGGCAGCTGCATACGGCGCGCGAACTGGTATTTGTTCATCCAGAACGTTTCATCGAGGCTTGAATATTTGACACCGCTCGATGTTGTGGCGTTAATGAATTTGCCATCGCCCATGTAGATGCCTACATGCTCAATGCTGTCGGGTCTAAGTCCAAAGAAAACAAGATCGCCTTTACGTAGGCCATATTTGAAAACGTGCAAACCCAGTTCACTCTGCCATGCGGCCTTGCGCGGGAGTTCTAAGCTATAAGCCTTTTGAAAAACTTGTTTGGTAAAGGCTGAGCAATCGATGCTATCTGGGCCTTCTCCGCCAAGCAGATAGGGGGTTCCTAAGTAAGTATCTGCAACGCTTTTTAAGTTGGCGAAGCCTGCTGGCTCTGTGCGAACAATGGGTGCTAGCAGTTGCTCCCCTTCAGATCGGCTATACGCAGGGCGGTTGTCCGCAAGACGCACGCGCTGAGACGAGCATGCACTCAACATCATACCAGCAACCAAACAACCACTAAGCCATGCAGAATAAGTTCTCATCGGAATGTAAATTTAGCAACCAACGCAGGCATTATTTATCATGATCGTAAGACTTCTCACAATTTTACTCGCTCTCTTTTGTTGCCAAGCTTTTGCAGATCCCGTTCCGGTTCCCTATGGTCCTGAATCCCTTGGGGGCGTAAAGCCCTACGGCATTGAAGTTCGGGTGATCTGTAGTAAAGAGGTTGAAAAGCACCAGCAAGTTTTTTTGGACTACATCAAGTCTAGGCTTGAGCGACGGGGCGTTTCCGTTGTGCCCGAAGGCAATGTAGTGCTGCGCTTGAACGTGACCGCGATCACGAGCGATGACGGTTTTTTTATGGTGCACTTCCTTTTGGAATGCTTGCAGACCGCTTATCTAGCAAAGGACAACAGCCCCACTGAAGCTACCGTTTGGGATGCTTACCGGATGGGCGAATACAGGGAACAAGATCTGATTCCTGTTGTAGATGACTTGTTGCGCGTATTCCTGAACGACTATATTAGCGTCAATTGAACTCAACCTGGTTTTGGCAAATGCGTCTTCTTCCAATTATGATCTCGCTCCTAGCGCTGCTAGGCACTGCAACGGCTGAAGAACCGTCTTCCATGGTCATCATCAATATCGATACGCGCGGAATCGTAGATGGCTCTTCGCTGAGCTCCGTGCAAAGCCGACTCTACTCCTTGCTCGCGTCGCACCAAAATTTGCACATGCAGCCCATCAATGCAGCTGAGCCATACTTTACTAAGAACCGAATTACACTCCCGTCGCTATGCAAGGATGAGTGCAAGGTTGATCTCGGGACATCGTTATCGGCGAAGTTTATTGTGGTGCCTACGCTGGTAAAGGAAAACAACGGGTTGCTAATCACCCTCGATCTCTTCAATGTCGAAAGCAAGAAAGTCGTAGCCACCTCGCAAGCCTACGCGAATGGTGAAATCAGTGTAGCGCTTTCTGAGGCCGTAGAAGGGCTTCTCAGCGATGCTCCCAATCTTGGATCCAGCAACACAGCTGGAATGTCGGACATGACAAAGACCTTGCTCGAAGCGGGGGGCTCTGTAACTGCCATAGGCTTGCTCGTCCTCTTTGGCAGTGCGTCCAATAATCAGACTGTCGCCCCAGTCAATAAGAGCTGGACCGATAATATTACGCTGAAGTAAACACGTTACAGAATTATTTACTTCAGCCCTATTCTTCGCATTGCGCGATCTACGCTGCGTGAGACAGTATCGGTTTCTGAATTTGAGTGTGTAATGTACACTAACCCTTTGGTGTGATCAAAATGTGGAGTTGTCATTTGGTACGGTTGCTTATCCACTATCAGAGCCTTCAGCTCGCGCATAGAAGCTGTGTCGCCCAGATCTGATAATGCGATGGCGGCTTCGCCACGGATATTGGGAATGGAGTCGTGAAGCATTCTGCGCATGGTTGGGATGAACGCACTATCTTTCGCGGAGTCAAGGGCGTGAATCACCGCTATTGCGTAAGGGAACGGATAGTCTTTTGCATGCTTCGAGTAGAGGTACTCAATTGTGCGGATTGCCTGCGGTGTATGGAATGAGCTTAAGACCGAAATTGCATTTTCTTGCATATACGTTTCGATGCAGTCAATGGAATCGATAAAACTCCTCTGATGTTTCTCTGTCCATTTTGCTCCAAACGGATAGATCATTTGATTAACGGGTTCAAAATGAAGCAACGAGAAATTGAGGCAGTTTTGCGCACGGGCAGTTTTTTCAATCCATGTCTGGGCGTTCTTGGAATAGGGCTCCATTATGGTCACGCTATCTGTCTTGGGCTGGGCATGGCTTGCGCTTACCAGAATGAGGATAAGCAGAAGCAAGCTTGCAAAAGAGCCATTAGAAAAAGATGTGCGATTAAAAACCATGTTCTTCGACCTAGGAGGGGCTAATGATAATAGAAACTTCCACTTGCTTGAATAGGCTGTCCGGTTTTTCGGATTCGGAGCCAAGAAGAATCAGAAATGAGCTATCAACGGAAATTAGCTGAAGATGCTGCAATTCATTCTGTGCCACATCCATGATCTGAAGCGGATCGAGTATAACATTCGTTTCCTTGCCAAAAGTCATTGCAAAGAATGTGAATAAGGTGACGAGTGTTTTGCTGAGCATTGTGCTATTTCCAAAGTTTTTTCGGTGGCCGCTGGCAAGGCAGATTTGCATGGTTAATCAAGAGATCATTTACCAATGTTCTCGAAGCCAAACTCGGAAAGGCAGACGATCTTGCGGGTGATAATCGATGTAATAATTTAGTTGTAAAATTTAAATCTGCTGAAAATCCGGGCTTCCAATATTTATTTACCACAGCCCAATTTTGGGCTTGGCATTCCCAGGTAAAAATGAAAACAAAGAGAATTGGTGCAATTATTTTAACCATAGATTTCTTCAATTTTTTCGTGCGTTCGTGATTGAAAACTATCGAACATGATTTGGTAAATAACTTCTAACGTCGTGGCTCGCTTCTGTCGTTTTACTTTTGCAGTACAATGGCAACAACCAAGCCGTCAAATATTGTGTAAAAAAGAACCTTTGCTGATGCTCTGAGGACTCTCTTTTTTCTGTCTTCGGTTCCATAGGGTAGCTGTGCAAATTTTGGATCTCCAGAGATACCAACAAGGGAAACCATTTCTGACGGCAGACCTTTTTCCAAATAATGAATAAAGTATTGATGTGATGAATCCTCAACAAATAATTCCCAGTGAGATAAATTGAGAATCGTTTCAGGATGAGAACGCATGCTGGGTAAGCTATCAAAAAGGAATACTGAATCTCTGCGAGATGCATTAAATTTCGGAAATTGTATATGCTTTTTTCTAGTGCAACTTTTGGTGGAAACCCACGGCATTTGACTTTCACTGATACCAGAGGCTGCCTGAATTCGAAACTCCAAGTCATTACTTTGAATAGGATTCAGCACAAATGAATCATTCATGGCTTGCCAGTACCCGAAATTTTCAATAGGAATAAGACTCGAACAGATCTGATTGCCAATTTGAACAACTCCAGAATCACTTTCGTCAAAGATGTATCGATTTTTGTAACAAAGTTCTAATCCCGATGAATTCTTTAAGCACAGCTGAATCCTTCCCGAAGGATAATCATCTTTTTTTGGATAACAAAGTCGAACAGCTTGAATCGTGTTGGCATCATTGATTTCGCAGACATATGGGCTGGCATGCAAATACGTTACAATGCCAAGAAGAAATAATTTCAAAGACATATTAACTTGCATGGACATGGATAATCTTTGATTTTGGATAGAAGTGAATTGAATAGGGAGGCGAGCCAGATGTCATCGTACATTGAGGTGCACTCGTTTGGTAATCATGAACATACACCATATTTCCTGTTGCAAGGTAATGACAGTGAGTCATGGAATCCATATCCATTGGCTTTAAATGGATACATCCATGAGACTCCTGGAGTGACACTTGGAGGTGATATTTTGTTGCGGCTTCACAGTCAGGTGTTGTATGGAAAAATTGATTGTGAGTTGGCTCGCTCTTTATGCCATCCCAGCGCTTATTGCCGTTAATATCTTTCGCCATGTACCATGTCAAGTGCCCGAAATCATTGAAAACCCACTGATTTGGGAGCGTTGAAATTTGATATGGCTTTATCCAATCATTGTATATGTCCAACCATTGATCCCTTGGGATTTGGGTGATAATTTCTTGATTAACCCATTTCCCATGTATCAAGACTTCTGCAATTCCATTTTGGTCTCGAAGAGGTGTTCCCCATGCGATTCTTGACCAAACCCACTTTTTGCTAACATGTTGACCTGATCGAAACAACACATACTCTCCAGCCAGTGTCGGCCCACCGCTTAATTCACCTGATCCAAATGAATTTTTTGGGCCACCAACAGCACTGAAGCTTGCAACAATACTTGCTGATGGAGTAACGATTGTATTCGTCCCTTTCTTTAGTGGCTGCGCATTGATCATAAGTAACTTAGACCTTATAAATAATTTGGAAATTCGATGGTATTAAATTCAGAATCTTGAATAATCATTGTTCTTGATCCGGTATGGTTGAGATATCCTCGTATTTGCCGAGTTCCATTCTCATTTATCAAAAAGAATGCGAAAGGGATAGGATTATCATCGTGATCCCTCAGCGTAACAGAATGCTTCGAGAAGCCAACATCAGATATACGTACAGTCTGATTCCGATTGAATGCAGGACAATTTTGTGGAGAAATGGTCTTTGTTCGATCAGAGATAATTTTAAGCTTATAGGCTCGTTCAGGAATAAAGGATAACTCCACTCTTCGATTAGTCGCGCTTTGGTAGTTATCCTTATCGGCTTGTTCGATAGGGAAACTTTCGCCGCAAGGGTATACGCCTTCACCTTCTGGGAATCCAAAATTCAAAGCTGGCCATACTGGATACGCTGGGCTATTCGGATCTTCGGTGCCACCAAGGTATGTGGCGATCACCCCGCAAAGCACGCGGTGCATTGCCTTCCAAGATGCTGCTCCAAAAATTCCATCCTCGTCTAGTTCAAGTGAATAGCGGAGGTTGCACGTTTTTTGAAAAGCCTCGATGGCGGATTTTGTTTTGGGCCCGATTGCGTTGTCTACTGAACCAGGATCACATTGCCAGCCTAACGCACTGCTCAAGGATTTCAAGCACTGTTGGTAATCCTCGACTTTATGTTTCTTATGAACCATGGCCGACCAGCGGTTCACATCGCAGGTGAGCAACGATTTAACCGCTTCGCCTCGCCATTCAGAAAGATCGTAGTTGTAAGAAATTTTTCCGCTGGTGTCTGTATGCGAAAATAAGACCAACTGCATATCCGGATGAACCTCGGCATAACGAATCGCAGTGGCGAGCGCAACCGGCAATTCGCATTGTTCATCCAAACATGGCACCGCAGAATCATGATGGAATATTTGATCCATCACCTCCACAAACTTCACCTCGATCTTCTTCATGTCGTCGTTCACGACAAGTTCCACCTCTTCTGTGGCATAGGTATGGAACCCTACAGCCACAAGGAATCGCAGGTGGGTAAGCGGTGCATTATCGCGACTTGCTTGCACTGCTGCATGCAGCTTATCTGGATCGAGTGTCCAATGGGCTTCGATTTTTCCACCAGAGACTTTTGTAATAGCTCGGTCAAAGGGATGCCGGTGGTTATCTGCATCGATTAAGTCCACAAACACTCGCGCAGGTGTGCCATCGTCGTAGCCTTCGCTCGTCGCTTGAATTGTGCATTCATCCTTTGCGGCAACGCTTTTCTTGTCGCACTTTGCATCGCGCAAAGAAAGAACCGTGAGCTCATAGGATCCGCTATCGGCATAAGGCGCACTCTTCCATTGCCCTTTATGATCAGTTGCCGAAAGAATCACGGTGCCATGCCAATCCTTGATACGAAAGGCCGTGCCGCTGAGTGGCTTGCCTGCGCTATCTTGGAATTCGAGTTCAATGTAGTGCAATTTGCCATCGGCATTTTTTGGTTTTACCACTGCTATAGGTGCTAGTGACGAAGGTTTAGAAATGCCCTGAGCCTTTGCGGCGTCTGCTGCCGCGGCCGATGCGGCTTGTGAGCCAGAGCCTGCTTCGCCAATGAGTACCGTGGGGCAACCCATGATCACACTGGACGGAGGACCAATGCACACGGCCATGTCGCCCATGCGCGCGGCAGGTTTTTTGCCAATCATCACCCCTGTGCTGCCTAATGTAATTGGGCCACCCACGTGAGGAATAGGGGGCGTTGCTGGCGTACACATAGGGCACAAATGCTGATCGCCCATAGTCGCTGCAGGCATGCCGCCAACAAGCACCGTTGGAATTCCTGGGCCTACAATGCTTCCGCCATGTGCCGTTGGGTCGCCTAAGCGAGCTGCTGGTTTACCGGCCATTATTGGACTCCAAATTCGAATTGATCGGGTGATAATGAATTGCTGTGATTTGTCACAGGAAATGCCGCGCGCCAAACCTGTGTCATCAGATTCATTTCCTTGAAAATCTCTACAGTCTGCAGCACCATATATTTACGCTGAGAACCTTTGCCAAAATTCAGAAATGCGGTTGGAACAATGCCTGGCAGTTCAAAGGTGAACTTGGGGTGTGCCCGATCCATGTAAGTCATGGTAATCGATTCATCGCCCCACAACGAAGGTAAGCAAAGCCTTGGTGGTGCCGCGTTCCAAATATGCAAAGAGCTATTTTGTGCATTGTTGCGTGGTGCAGAATGCTTAGGTGCAAGCCCCAGTGCGCGGGGTTCTGGTGCGGCGGTCCACTTGTCATAGCGGCCAATGCGCAGAGAAGCCGGTGTCAGTAATTGCGCAGCATTTTCCAAATTCGGAAGCTCAAGTCCAACCAAATCTTTGGTCTCTGGATTGATCACAAATCCTTTGCCCACGGGGTTGCGCGGGTATGATAAAGGCATGTCGGGATCGGTGATCTGGTCGCAGCCACCGTAGGCAAGCCCATAGTGCAAAGGCATTTCATCAAAAAGTTCGGGTTCGCTGAATGTAATCGAAGTTAACGACGGTTCTACGTAACGTTTTCCGACGACTCTAATTTGATAATGGATGTCGTTAATCGCTAAAGTAAGGTCAAAAAAACGTGCGCGTCGACCTTCGGGAGCAAAGGCGCGGCCATGAATCAGCATGTCTGTGCGTAATTTATACGGAACTAAATCTGGTTCACAACGTGGTGGAAACTTAAGTGGATCAGTGCCGCCGACCCATTCTTCCTTCTCGCAGAAAGGAATGCCATTGTCCTTAATCTGTGCAACACGATCAGGCCTAATCGAAAACGTTGCCTTGGCCAATACCGAAAATATCGCTTCGCCATTGGGAGCAATGCCAGGAACGATTCGTGTTTGCCATTGGTTAGGTTTTAACATAATGTAATGGTGCCCATAAGTTACCGCAAATCCGCCACATCATTTTCGTCAATGGAATACAGACCTGGTAGCGATTGCTCTACACGAATTTCTCCGTTCGCAGGAATCTTCTTCGAATCCACCTTTCCTGCTGGGTCTGTGACTTTAATTGTATGCCCTTCGAAAGCGCCGGCTTGCCCTTTCGATACGAAGTAACGTAACACCATGCATTGCTTAATGGGGATGGGCGCGCTTGTTGCCGTAACGCCTAAGAGAGAAATCATGAGTTCCGCTTGTGGATTTTCGTATTTCTCGCCATGCATATCGCGATCATCTTTGTCGCGTATTTTTTTATTGCGGTCTCCGAAAGTCCATAGGAAATCTGTCTCAAAAGCCCCTTGATGAATGACTTGTTTGCCTGCTTGTGCAATCGTACTTGAACCTTGCGGTAAAATAATCCGTACGCGCCAATTTGCTGAAACATCTCCATCAACACCATTGATCGTAGCCTTTAGTCGACAAGCTCCCCCATCGGGAATGTAATCCAGTTGCTCTTTGCCTTCGCTATCAAAGATTTTCACTTCGGCGATTTGGATTTGAGGAAGAACCAGCAAGGGGCCAGACGTCAGTTTCACTTTGTGATCTGAAAGCTCTGCTAGCACAAACATCTTGTCCTTGAGAGTGCTTGGAATTTTCACGGCGACTGTGCACTGATTATTGCGGGGAATCCCTTTTGTAGAACCCACCGTCTTTCCATTTGCATCAAGCAACGAGAGCGAAATCGCACTGCCCTCCGCAACGTTGTGTGTAATGATCAATAAATCCGCACAGCCACCCGCGCAAGCCTGCGGCAGAAGCCACCGCAGCGCCGTGATCTGGCTTGTCATCTTGAATACTCTCTTTTGATCCGCTTGCCCTTGCATAGCTTACTTTACTTCCCAGGGAAGGACCATATCCACAGGGGGCTTGTCCATATATCGTTCTACAAGGACTCCCGGAGCTCGACGCATATTCTCAAACTTGCAATCGACAAATACGGGCTCATGCCCGACAGGAGCCATAACCAGTTTTTTGATTAACACATTTTTAAAGGTGCAGCGAGTACATAAAACAGGTGAATGAAGTTCATCCATCTCAATATTTTCGAACACAGCGTCTTCGACATTTTCAAGATAGACCTTTTTCACCTTCACATTGCGGATGGTAATGTTCTTTGATTTTTCAATGCTCAGGCTATTTTCTTGTGGAGACGAGATATTTTCAACTAGGACTGTATTGCCTCCAACGATTGATGCATCGGTAAGATTTTGAGCATGAATGTCTTTGCCCCCGCCTATCATCAAGCCACCCTTGAAACGGGACTCAATTTTCACATCGTTGACGTTGTGACCAGCAAAGCCATCCTCATCATATGTGCTGTGCTCAATGACTCCATTATTTGATCCGACTGTATAACCCGTATTATCCTTAAAGGTGCAATAGCTGACGCGGGTTTCTTTGCCTTGGAAATTGGTGTTGGTGAAGTCGTTGCGCTCGAAGGTGCAGGAGTCAAATGTGGCCGCATCGAAAGTCTGATAATAAAACGAGTTTTTTTCAAAATGGCACTTTTTAAATGAGCAGGTCCGCCAGCTGCCATTTCGGGGTTCACCGCCATCGACATCATACTGGTTCTTTGGCTGGTTATGAGAGATGGCAACCCCTTCAAATTCATTCAGTTGAAAGTCAATAATCCAATTTGCGTAATAAATGAATTGCATTGCTTCAATGGAGCCGCCATTGAATTTGTTTCGTCCCCAGATTCCGTTACGCAGTTTCGGATATATGAATTTTGTGTTTACGAACGTGTTGTTCATGAACTCGGTCTCATCGAACTCGCAATTCTCAAATACACCGTCAATGACTTTAACGTTATGCCATTTGGTGCCAACGAACTTAACTTCCTTGAAGACCCAGCCTTGCAAAGTAACGCCTTCCCACAGGCTGTCGGGCAAGAAATCATTGTAAAGCGTGTGAGGTGTGTTTCCATACTTTACTTGGAACACTGCTGGTTGCCTAAGCGTTCTATGTAAATCTTTGAGTTGTCTCTCGTCCATGCTAAACCCATGTGTTAAAATGGTTGCGAAGAATACGGCTTGTACCAAAAGAAAGATGCGATTCATTTGATTGCCTTAGGTAAGTACTGTAAATGATTCGGCCGTTCCATCCCATGACAATCTCGTACAATCAATAACCGATTACCGTTACCCTCGGGCTGCAGCACAAGAAATACTTTAATGACCCATGGTTTGCTGATGTCATAAATATCCGAAGAGCCAGTGAAATGAATCTTGATCCAACCTGCGCTAAAGATTGTACTGGGTTGTGTGTTTGTCAGTAGTTTGCCAAACGAGTTTCCACTTTCGTTATCGGGTTGCTTGGCGATTTCAGCTTGCGTCAATTCCCACCCACCCAGACTTTTGTAAGGAAACTTGCAGTTGAAATCAATAGGTCCCTTAGCTGTAGGTAAAGTTCCCTGTAAATCCATACTCTTAAACGATACGCCCTTCGGCAATGGAAAAGCGCCTTCGTTGAAATGGAAAAGGATGGGTTGCTGATATTCGAAAATCTTTGGATTGATTTGCCCACTCACTGCACAGCTTGTAGCGATGGAGTAGTAATAGTCATCGTCTTTGGGCGAGTCTGTGTTATTTGCGATGATGACAAAATGTTTGCAGAGAACTTCGACATCGTTAGCTGTACTTTTGTTTAGCTTCCATAGGCGTTGGTATTTGCGCTTCTCGCTGCCTTTGGCGGTGGTGTCGATCTCATGATATCCCATTGGCCATGTCCATGGAATAAGCCCTTCTGGCAATAGGTTTGACTTGTCTACAACCACGCTTGTTTCGATATAGTCCAGCGCCACTGCAAGTCGTGGTTTAATGTTCTTCGTTTGTCCTGTAATGGATTTTAAGTTGCTAACGATTCCGTCACCATCAAAACTGACCTTAGTCCATGCTGAAGGCCTGCTACCCCAGCCCAAGAGGCCGTCAGCGCGGTTGTCGCGAGGAATGGGGCCTGCGGAATCTGACACCGCGATTAGGCACTTGGTTTTATCCCATCGTTCAAGATTTTCAAAATGAAATCCTTCTACGTGAATATCCGAGGCTCCGCGTTGGTTTACGATTTGATACGCTGCCGCACGATGCGCATGCCCAGAAAGGCATAATGAAATTCCTCGATTACTAGAAGACTCTAGAAGACTAAATATTTCGGGCCTTTTGCTGGTAAAGGTTCCGTAGTTATATGTAGTTGATGGGAGTGTTTTTGAATATTGATTTGTGCCGCGACCATTGCCATTCTTTGCTTCGCGAGCCCTTCTTTCTTCAACGGTTTCTACAGAACTGCTGCGAGGAAATTCATGATAGTTTTGATCTGTATTTTTTGGATCGATCACCACATCGGGAGAATAGCAGGCGAATGTTGCGTGTGCACAGGCCATTGTTCTCACTTTAGAGTCTGCTGTGGCAAAATTGGCTGCGTAGGTCGCCACATCTAGGTCGGCTTCCTTATAAGAGTCATCTGCGTGAGGTAAGTGACCATAGATAAATTTTGTGTCCTGATTCAGAATAATGCTTTCGCTATCGCCCCAATCGAGAACAAGTAGTTGTTGCAGAATTCCTAAACGGAATGTCCAACTACGAAAAGGCGTATAGAGCAAGTAGAATAGTTGAAGATTTTCAGCTTGAAACCCTGGCGTTGTTAGGCTTGCCAAAGCCAAATCGTAATTTTTTCCAAAGGCTAGACAAGCCTCCATCACGGTGAGATTGCAATCCGCTGGAATCCCTTCATTCCCATACATGAATTCCGTTCCCGCAGGGTCAGCTCCTTCTGACGTTTCGCTAGAGCCTACACGGGGTGATATTCCGAACGGAGCAGAATACCCATCATGGTTTCCGCTAATGAGGATAATTGGCTTGTCTGAATTTAATACAAGGTCTGCGATCAAACGAAACATTCCTAATGCGCTAGTTCCAGCTTGGTAGTTAGCTTCTCTACCGCTTCGTTCTTTTTCAATGTGGCACGCATTCCAAATATCTTGATTCGTTGCTTGGCTGCCAAAGACGTTTTGATTTTGTGGGAAATTGTCTTCATGAAAATCCACTAGATCACCAGCAACGACAATAACATCAACGGAACTTTCTGACTTCAATGTTTCGAAATGTTCTTTCAACACCTCAACAGTTTCCAACAACTGCTCACCCACCTTAGGTAAGCTTGTATCGCCAGGAATCACCGTGATTGGGCTATTCTTCAAAATCCGGAATTTCGTGACATGATGCAAATCCGAAATGAACCCAATATCAAAATGATTTTTCCGTTGCGTGTACCAATAAAATGGGTGGTAATCGGTAAGTAGAATTTTGCTGTCAGGAGCAAAGGGTGCTTGGGTATAATCAATCGTCGTCAAACATTGAATGTTCGAATCATCTTTGCAAACAAGAATCTGCTGAGCTAGTCGCTCACCAATAAACAATTTAGATCCGCTCGATTCTGTGTTCAGCAAAATGCGCTGAAAGGTTCTCGCTTGGCCTTCCATAGCAGTTGGCGGCCATGCACACGTTGTATCAATCCCAAACCAATGCAGAAAATATCGTGGGCCAGATCCTGCTGGTACCTTGTATTTATTGAGATCGATTTTGATTTGATAAAGCGACTTGAAACTTTTTGCATCTAGTTCTTGTTGCTTTTTTTCCGAGGTTGAATTCTTTTGCCCTGCTTCTTTCTGATAATGCTCCATGATGTTTTGATCCCACAGCGCCTTTAGGTGCAGGGCATCTATTTGCAAGGGCTGGTCAGGTTTAATTGCGTCGCATTGGATTCCATCTGCAATCTTTTTCTCATCAAACAACGGTTGCGGCTTGACTCCAGTAAATACGCCATGCTTCCAATCCAGCAATTCTTGAGAATTTCCTGTCACGCGCAAATGTGCATTCACGGCTTCTGCTGTAAGCTTTGCTTTTTCATCATCCGCATCGGGCCCTAGAACCACTAGGTATAAACATCCTTCTGGGGTCACAAACGTAGGTGCCCCTAGCGATGGATACAAAATCACAACATCCAAAGTCGGCGAAGCATCTTTTATGCCGTTACTTGGGCACGTCGTTGCAGGTGCGATATTCTCGTCAGACATTATTTACCTCGCGCATTTCTGCAATCACTTCCATCTTCAAATTTTCCACCAAGGCTTCTGGTTCGGCGCAGTAGCTGGAGCCACGCCACAGCAAGGTAAGCGTTCCATTCATTTTATCGATTTCGATTTTTTGTACTTGCACATCCAACGTGGTTGGGCCTTCTCCAAAGTCGAGGCGTAAAATCGGAATAACGTTTGGAAGTGCAAAAGAATATTGTGGATGTTCTGAATCCATAAATGCTAGTGTAATGGTTTCATTTCCACGTATATAGGGAATTAAAAAACCGGGAAGCTCGGTGCGCACGCGAGGCAAAGCCCCTAAATGCGCAGGTCTTGGAGCTTGTTCAATATTATCTGGACGCTTAATAAACAACGAACTAGGATCCAGCAATTGTCCAGGATTTTCTAGGCATGGAAGCTCACTACCATGGATTGCTGTGGGCTCTGGGTTCACCCAAAATCCTTTTCCGAATGGGTTGTAAGGGTTCACAATAGTTTGCCCAGAAAATGTCACAGAATCTTGCCCGCCATAAGCAAGCGCAAGCTTTAACGGCATGCGTTCAAAAGATTCGGGCTCACTAAACTGTACGTTGCCTTTCGATGCATCCACAAATCGCTTGCCTAGTATGCGGATCTTGCGAATGAATGTGCCAACACTAATCCCCATGTCAAAAAACTTCGCACGCTTGCCCGCAGGTGCACAGGCTTCGCCATGCAAAACAACTTGGCAGTAAGGCTCGAATGCGACCAAATCGGATTCATGGCGCACCGCTGATGCGAGTGGGTTTACGCCTTGTTCTAACTGAACGTGCTCCCAAAAGGGAACGACTTCGTCTTCCGAATTGGGTACACGCAAGTAGCCTTGCCCTAACATGAATGTCGCCTTGGCCAGTACCGACACCAGTGGCGCACCATTAGGAGCGTTTCCAAAAGCCAAGCGCGTTTGCAAGGGGCTATTCAAATTCAAGTTCATGTTCCCAACACTTTCCATTGCCCAGCTTTCGTTGATCCAATGCGTTGAATCTGCTTTTGCAATTGCAATTTTCGCAATCGGTACTTGATTCTATCTTCGCTAAGGCTCATCTTTTCCGCCAATTGTTTTCGACTGATCTTTGGGTGATTTCGCAGCAAGCTCAAGATTTTTTCTTGGGTAGTTTCTTGGGTAGTGGCACGGACCTCTTTTACATGCAATTTTGGTGTGCTTTCTGCAATGAGATCCCATTGCCCTGCTTTCGTCGAGCCAATACGTCGAATTGCATGTTGGCTCTGAAGCTTACGGAGATGGTACTTCACGCCCTCTTCACTAAGATCAAGTTGCTCTGCGAGTTGTTTTCGGCTGATTTTGTGATCAGCACGCAAAGCCGCCAAGATTTTTTCTTGGGTAGTTTCTTGGGTAGTTTCTTGGGCAATTTCTTGGGTAGTTGGGCGGATCTTTTTTGCAAAATACATCTCGATCCAAACGCCTGTTTGTTCCACATGAATTGTAGGCGTTGCAAGCCCTTGCGATGTGCAAGATTTCACAATGCGCTCAATGCCTCGCCCCCACGCTTCTATTTGCCCTGCGCGGAAAAATGCGTTTGCAATATCGGGATTGAATGGTTGTGACGGATGCTTTTCCTTGAGCTTGGCAACCGTCCAAGATGGTGGCAACTCTCCCGTGTTCCATACCATGATTTTATCTTCGTAGACACTAATCTGAATGGGTGAACCCGAGGAATAGTCTTTATGAATAATTGCATTCAAAATCGCTTCTCGCAAAGCTTCTTCGGGGACAGGAAACGATTCAATTCGCTGTATTCCGCGATAGCTGATTCCCGCTCGCAGGTACTTGGTTTTCACAAGCTCAAGTGTTGCTTCTGCCTGGGAAATAAGGTCTCCGTGAATTTCATCATGGTACAGCAGGTCTGTATTATTGCGGAAAAAACCAATCTTCACATAGGCGCCAGTCACAAATTTTTCTGGATCGGCATGAAACAGCATGACTGCAGCCCGCTTTAAATATGCCCCATCAAGAAGGTGTAATTTTTCGATGAGACCCGCATTTGAATCTTTGAGGATCGTTGCATCTAAGCGAATACTTTTCCGGGCATGATCGCGAAACTTATCGAGAGCTATTTTCGAAAGATCTTTCGCAGTGACATACGGAACAGGAACGCCATCCCAATGCCTGCCTTGCTTGCGTAGCAAAAAATGATCTAGCGCAGCGCCTTTAAGTTCTTGTTTGGTTGCACCCGTGCGGTAATGATATTGACCTTTGTAGCTTACAGGAATAGGGTACGATTCCACTGCGATCTCAAGGTATGCCTTGCCGCCTTGCTTGCGCAATCGGACACTCACAAGAATGCCCATAAAATCACGAATGCGATTAGGCAAATCTTCTAGAAGCTTTTTTGCATTGTCGATCCCAACCACAGCACCAGAATCATTTTTTCCAATGAACAACGTACCACCGTCTGCATTGGCGAAGCCGCAAATCCATTTGAAATAGTCGTCATCCCATTTCTGTTTGTATTCGATGTTTTGATGTTCGCTCATTCACAACCCCTCATCAATTCACCATCACCATCGCGCCCTTGATGGTAGCGATTCCGCTTGCTTCTAAGTTTGCCATGGTTCCCGTGGCTTTGAGCGCTACTCCTGCCTTCAACTCAGCGTTGACGGTGCCTTCGAGCTTTAAGTTTGTGCCACCCTTAAGGCTTGCGTCCATGCCTGCTTCCATGGTAAGTCTTTGGTCGGATTTTACGTTCACGTTTGCGCCTTGCAAATTCAGTTTGCCCGCGCTCTTTACGCTAACATCGGCGCTATCACTGGCAATGCTCACATCTTTGCCGCTGAGCTTCAAGCTGCCTTTTGCACTCAACAATAAATCGCCTTCGGTGTGAATACTGATTTTTCCACCACCATCAATTTCAATGGTGTGCTTGGCATCGGCATCTTGTAGCGTCAACTTTTTGCCTGCATCATCTAAGCAGACTTTTTGCTTTTTCGCTGACTGCAACATCACCATGTCGTTCTTGTCATCGATCATCAGTGTGTGTCCTTTTTTGGTCACCGCACTGATCTGCGCATCCTTGGTATTCATGGTCAAGATAGTTTCACCATTGGGCGAACTAATGACCATCTGCTGGTTTTTATCATCTAACAAAACCTTGTGCCCGGCCTTGGTTTGCAAGGTAATAGAGGCTGAGTCGGGTGTGTCGGTTAGGCGTAATATGTGGCCTGCTGCAGTGACAATTTCCACAATGGGTTTGTCGTTGTTATCATCCAAACAAATGCGATGCCCCATGGCGCTCTTGAGCACGTTTTGACTTGCGTTCGCGCTAGTGACTGGGCTTGCATTAGAAGGGTTCGGTGCGGTTCCCAAAGCAATGGGTCGATCGACATCGCCATCTTCAAAAGCAATCAAAAGTTCAGTGCCACGATGCAATGGAAAATGCGATCCAAAACCGGCTCCACCATAAGGCTGTGCAAGGCGTACGGGCAAGCTCAAGTTGCCATCGTCGCTTGTGCGTAAGTCAAACGGAAATTGCACGCGATAGCGACCTGAATCATCGAGGCTCGCATACTGATCGTCGGCGCCACCTGTGCGCGCAGGCAAAATGCCCGCTACCTTTGGCTTGGGCGTGGTTTGCTCGGGGCGAAACGCAACGGCAACAGGAATGCATTCAAATTGTACTCGGTAACTAGCGCTCTTTCCACCTGCAAGCACAGAGCCCGCCTGCGCAAAGGTGTGCTTTAGGCGAACCAAAAAATATTCACCGCTAAACGATGGCGCTGTATTGCCTGCAATCTTTACGCGCATTCCTGCGTGCAACAAATGACAGCTTGTTTCGCCCGTCACAATCTCGCGATGACTTAATGCGATCTCTGCTTCATTGCTTGTACTTGCAGTCACGCTAGGCATGTCGCAAGCATCGGATAAGTAACGGTAATCTTCGCCCGCGCCTGCAGTAATGGCTTTCTGGGAATGAAGATTCGAATTCGGATCTTGGTATCCATATGCCTTGCGCCCAAAGTTCGCACTCGAACCACGCATTTTCCGTGCTAAGTTGTAGACAAATTCTTGCGAGTCTTCGGCCATATTGGCCTTAGGCATAAACTTCAATTCAGGATATTCTGCAAACATAGGAACCGAAGCGTTCTCATCTGCGATCAAAAGCTTGGTTTGCTTTCCGTCGTTTGTAAAAGAGCGATACACGCCCTCGCGTTCAAGCAGGCGCGAAATAAAGTCAAGATCGCTTTCGTTATACTGAACCACAAATTCGCGGATATCGTCTAGCCGTTTGGTTTTAAATTCCACCGAGTCCATGGGAATCTGATTGGCCTGCAAAACCTTGGTGATAATATCTTGCAACGACTCTTTTTGAAACACGCGACACTGCACAGAATACGCGAGCTTATACAGCAAGGGCCTAAGCTCAAGGTGAAGAACTTGCGAGTTCCCTTCTGCGGGGTGTACTTGGCAAGCCGACACCATGCAACCCAAGCTGCGCATGGAATCACCCGCATGAAAATCAATCTGGGCTGCTTGAAACATGATTTGCGCGTACGCTAATTCAGCCGAATCTGTCATTACGTTGACTTGAAAACAAAAGCCGCGCGAAACTTCTTCCCAGCCTTCAATTTGCAGCACTTGGAATTTGCGTTTTAAGTCTGGGAGACTAAGCGTACATTGGTCTTGATCGGCTGCCATGGCTTATGCCTCCTGAATTATGAAGCCCTGCTCGTCGGCGCTGATTTGGATTTGCGCCAAAGAAGATCCACTTGCAATTCCTTGCAGGAGTAGCGAAGAGAGTGTGGGCAATAGTTGCTGGTCGATGATCGCATCAATATTGCGGGCACCTGTTTGCCCCCGTGTGCAAAGATCCACCACGCGGGTGAGCATGGCTTGATCCACTTGCAATGCGGTGCCATGGCCTTTGCGAATGCGGGTTGCGAGCTTATCGAGCTTTACTGCAACAATATCTTGCAAGGTGTCGCGGCCTAGTGGCAAAAAGGGCACTGGCTTACAACGAGCAAGCAACGCCTGCTGAAAGTGCGCCTCTAATTGTGGATAAACAGCGTCAACATATTCTCGGTACGTGAATTCTTTTTCGGTATCGCTTGCCATATCCATGATGGTGTCGGTACCTAAGTTCGAAGTCATCAGTATGATTGTGTTGCGGAAGTTGATGGAGCGGCCTTCGCCATCGCGCAAGGTGCCTTGGTCGAATACTTGGTAGAACATATTGAGCACATCGCGATGCGTTTTCTCGACCTCATCGAGAATCACCACCGTATAAGGCCTACGCCGCACAGCTTCGGTGAGCACGCCGCCTTCACCATAGCCCACGTAGCCTGCGCTCGCGCCTTTCAATTGAGTGACCGACATGCTGTCTTGATATTCGGACATGTTCAGCGTAAGCACAGAATCTTCACCGCCAAAAAGCAAATCCGCAATGGCCTTTGCAACCTCTGTTTTACCCACGCCCGAAGGTCCGGTTACCAAAAACACACCTTTGGGAGTCTCTGGGCGAGTAAGCCCAAGCCGCGCAGCTTTAATTGTGCTTGCAATTTCTTGGATTCCCCAAGATTGTCCAATCACACGTTCATTAATGCTTGCCTCAAGGTTTGCGAGAGTCGCGGCTTCGCTCTGCATCATATTGCCTGCAGGGATTCCAGTCCATTCCTCGATAATGCGCGCTACACTTGCTGCAGTCACAAATGGTTCTACCAAAGGAGCCTCTGCCTGCAAGGCTTCAAGCTCTTTCTGCAACTTGCGACGCTCTTCTAGATTCTCTTGTGCCAAGATGCGCGTCACTAGCTCGCGTTCCTTATTCCAAGAGGCTTCAAGGCCTGCACGAGTTTCTTCAAACGAAAGTAAGCTTGCGTCGATTTCTTCAATGCGCCCTGCTGGAATGGTAAGGCCATTGCCCTCGTCTGCACGCAACACCTCTTGTTCGCGCTTTAAATCGAGCATGCGTTCTTGCAATAATTGCAGCGATGCCGGTTTTGCTGATTGAGTGAGCTTCACGCGGGCCGCAGCAGTGTCGAGTAGGTCAATCGCCTTATCGGGCAATTGGCGCCCTGCAATAAAGCGATCCGAAAATTCACAGGCCGCGCGGATTGCCTCTTGCGAAATTGCTACGCCATGAAACGCTTCGTACTTTGATTTAAGGCCGCGTAGCATCACTTCCGCGGTAATCACATCGGGCTCTTCAACGGTCACGGCTTGGAACCGGCGCGACATGGCTGGGTCTTTCTCGAAGTATTTACGATACTCTCCAAACGTTGTGGCAGCTAGGCACTTCAGCTCTCCACGGGCAAGCTCTGGCTTCAATAAATTCGCCGCATCGTTCTTGCCTGCTTCACCACCTGCACCAATTAAAGTGTGCGCTTCATCGATGAACAGCAAAACTTTTGTGGGGCTTTCTTTCAGTTCCTTTAAAATGCCTTTGAGTCGATTTTCAAATTCACCACGCACGCCTGCGCCCGCACCCAGCATGCCTAAATCAAGCCCCCAAATGTCAGCGTCTTTCAACACATCGGGCACGTTGCCTTCCACAATTTTGAGCGCTAAACCTTCGATCACGGCGGTCTTGCCCACACCTGCTTCACCAATCAGGATCGGATTATTTTTGCGGCGGCGCCCCAAAATATCAATCACCTGCGCGACTTCTTTATCGCGTCCAAAAATGGGGTCGATCTTTCCTTTGCGCGCTTGTTCGGTAAAATTCACCGCGAACTTTTGCAGAAGCGAGGTGCCCGCGGGGCCTTGTGCGGCTTGGGAGCTGGCGGCAAGTGGTGCAGCTTCGCGACTTTCGCTAGATGCTGCTGTGATCAGTTTAAATTTATCCCAAAGCATACCATGCTGAATTTGGTGAAAGAATCCTTGCAAGGTAACCGGCAACAAATTCAAGTTGCGACAAAGCACCAAAAGCAACGCGCCCGAGCGAACTTGCGCAGCACCGAGATTTAAAGATGATTCCACCCAAGCGAGTTCAAATACTTGCAACAAATTGGCAGAAAAAAGAGGCTTACCCGAATTCCCTTTTTTTAAGTCCGCAAGTTCTTTGCCCACAGCCAAGCTAAACTGATCCACATCGATTCGGAACGATTCAAGGATGGGTTTAAAATCACCATCGCCAGCGTGCAAACATTGAAACAGCACATGCTCTAAAGTGACTTCGTATTGCGTGCGCGAAACGCATTGCCCCACAGAGGATTCTAACGCCTTTGTCAAGAAAGGGTTCAAGCGTTGGAGAATGGATTTGATTTCAGCTGCGATCATAATGTCCTCATTGTCGGTGGCTCTAGGTAAAACGGTGGTTGAAAACTATAAAAGCACACGGCATTCCGCCAAAAATTGAGAAATACGCATTGCTAAAACTTGCGTGCGTACCATGTGATTTAGCACACTGTCCCATCTTCTAGGGTACAGAAATTGTACCGTGTCGAACGATTTAGTCAACATTTAGCAGTGAATGTGCTAGATTCTGCTTACAAAATAGGAGAGAAGAAATGCGTAAAATGATTATTCTGAATCTTGCCTTGGCGAGCTTTGCTATAAGCAGCACAGGCCTTAACGTCGATAGCTACACTGTTGGTGGAGCTGGCGGCATTGTCAACGTTGGCTCTGGATCTACAGGTTACCAGCTCGGCATGGTTGTTGGTCAATCGGGTGCCGCGACCGCAATCTCAATGATTCCTTCAGCTGGTGAGTTCGGTGTGGTACTTTCAGGCTTCTGGATCGAGATCCCAGGCATGGCTCCATCAGCAACCAAGCAAACCCCAGCGGTGTTGCCTGCAATGAACAGCCAAATTCAGGTCTCGTTCCATGCTAGCGAAGCAGAGCTTAACTTCACCGTAAATTCCGAAACCCAAGCTACCGCTCGCTTATTGACCGTTGACGGAAAGCAACTGGGCGCAACATGGTCCCAGAGCCTACATGCGGGCAGCTCGCAGTTTCAAATGCCGCTAGGCTTTGTGGGCACGAACTCCGTGGTTATGGTGGTCAATGCAGGCTCCATGCAAAAGACTTACCGCTTTGTACCCAATCTTCAGAAATAACAAACCAGGAAAAAAGCAATGATTAAGAAACTCTTATTAGGTTCCATGGCCTTGGCAACGTTCGCCACCGCCCAGATTCCACAATCGATTCTGTTCCAGGGGCAGTTGTCGCAGGGTGGTGTTGCCGTTGATGGCAAGATTCCGCTTATCATAAACGCTTGCGATGCGTCAGCAAGCAACACGGGTGTGTGTACTCAGGTGTTCAAGGATAGTGTAACCGTCACGAAAGGTTACTACGCCGTGCAGCTCACGGGCTTGCCAAGCATGACAAAGCCTTACTGGCTTGATATTACAGCGAATAGCATGGTGGCAGCGGCACGTATTCCTCTGACTGCAAGCCCATACGCATTGCACGCACAAGCTTCGGATAGTGCAACAGTTGCTGCAAGTGCTACAAGCGTAACTGGTTCTGTGGCGGGTTCTCAGATTATAGGTACTGTCCCAAATGCAACCAGCGCCGCAAACTTGTCTGGTAGTATCACGGCCAACCAAATATCTGGTTCTATCGATGGTTCAAAGATCTCGGGTTCTGTTCCAAGTGCAACGACTGCGAATACAGCCACCACAGCAACGACTGCCACAACAGCGACAAACGTTTCTGGAGGCGGTACAGTATCCGCAAGTTCGGGAACCTTCACAGGCTCTGTGACTGCCGCGTCTTTCAACCTGTCTCCAACAAAAAAATACGTCAAAGAAATTCCTATTGCGTCTATCTCCATTAACCATTTTCAATCCCCGAATTGGTATCCATTGGCATACAACTTTGGAATGATTTGCCCCTCTGCTGGGGCTGCGATTGGTGGGCTTACGGCATCAATTAATCCTGACTTGCCCGATGGTGCTGTGGTGGATTCAATGGTAGTTTTTGGTAACGATCTAATTGGATATCCTGTTGAAGTTCAACTAATGTATCAGCCCGTTGGAACATCTTCAGGTTGGTTGATTGCTGGGGATGGTTCTTATTCAAACATTAGTTCATGGAGCGCTGTCGGTGTCTCTAACTACTTGAAGAAAAGCTGGGTTGGTTCGTCCCATAGCATCGATAAGAGAAATAACGATTACTACTTCCGTATTATGAGCAATAGCACAACGCAAACATGCCCAACTGCAGGTGCTGAGCCGATTGGATTTGGTAAAGCGTATATTGTTTACCACTTGAGTTCGCTCTAAGCAAGTTGTCTTGACTATGGTAAGCCACCTCACTTTTGGGGTGGCTTTTTTCGAAGGTGTTTATGTCTGTTCAAAGTAAAGTATCTCCTTGGCAAGCGTTTCTCCTTTCAGGAGTGCTCGCATTACTCGCGTTCCTTCCTTCGATTTTGCAGAACGGAGTATTCTTAGCCCGAGACGATTTTTTTAATCAGCAAATTCCATTCATTTTTCAGTGTAAGCGACTGTTGTTGGCGCATGGCTTGTATCAATGGGATTGGACTAGTTTCTTGGGCGGCGACTTTTTATCGTCATATTCATTTTACGGATTAGGTAGTCCGTTCTTTTGGATGCTATTGCCATTGCCAAACAGCACAATGTTATGGGGCATAACCATTGCTGCAATTCTTAAGCACGCAGTTGCAGGGCTAGGTGCATTCTTATTCTTTCGTCCATTTGTCAATAATGAACGCTATGCGCTGTTTGGATCCATTCTCTATGTTTTTTCGGGGTTCACAATTGTCAATGTGGATTTCAATCACTTTACCGACG
>Ga0302273_1000119_pt1 | contig 41611 bp, 39 predicted proteins | sample III_Bog_N1_3_FD_198774 | JGI IMG/M metagenome (GOLD analysis project Ga0302273, IMG submission 198774) | Peat permafrost microbial communities from Stordalen Mire near Abisko, Sweden - III_Bog_N1_3 | ecosystem: Environmental > Terrestrial > Soil > Wetlands > Peat | place: Sweden: Abisko... | reverse complement strand
TAACAATAAACAATGAAACTGCACTTTTAAGTGTTCCGAGTAAGACATATCATTTAATGGCTGTTGGGGCACCTCTTTTATGTATAGCCCCAAAAAAGTCGGAACTTAATGAACTAATTATAAAACACAATAATGGCATTTGTTTTGAGAAGGATCAACTAGCTGAGATAGCAAATTATATTATAAAGATGAAAAATAATCCGAAAGAAAGAATAAAAATAAGTAATAATTCAATTAGTGCATCTTATTATTATACAGAATTAAATGCATTGAAATATGTTGAAGGAATTCAATAATAATTAATAAAAAAGTCTTTAATTATTTACCTTTATATTATACTAAAATGTATACATTCTTTCTTAAAAGAACAATAGATTTATTTATTTCAATTATTTTATTATTCTTATTAAGTCCTTTATTATTTATAATTTTTGTCGGTTTGGTTATTGCCAATTCAGGAAAACCATTTTTTATTCAGCCACGACCTGGACGAAAAGGTGAAGTCTTTCAAGTTATTAAGTTTAAAACGATGACAGACGAAAAAGATAGCAATGGAAACATGCTTCCGGATGATGTCCGTTTGACAAAAATTGGTAAATTTGTACGCGCGACATCTATTGATGAATTACCGCAGTTGATTAATGTAATGAAAGGTGATATGTCATTAATTGGTCCAAGGCCTTTATTGGTAGAATATTTACCATTGTATTCTAAAGAACAAGCTCGACGTCATTTAGTACGTCCAGGCATTACTGGTTGGGCACAAGTGAATGGTAGAAATACTATAAGTTGGAAGCAAAAATTTGAATATGATGTTTGGTATGTTGATCATTTAACCTTTAAGTTGGATTTTAGAATCAGTTTATTGACAATTAAAAAAGTTTTTTTTCGAGAAGGAATTAATTCTGAATCGAATGCAACTATGGAAACATTTAAAGGAATTTAGTTAAAGAATATGAAAGATATAGCAATTTATGGTGCGGGTGGCTTTGGACGTGAAGTAGCATGTCTAATTATTTCAATAAATAAGGTTCATCCAAAATGGAATCTAATTGGTTTTTTCGATGATAATTTGAAAAAAGGATTTAGTAATGAGTATGGTAATGTTTTAGGAAGTATTTCGGAGTTAAATTTATGGAACGATGAACTGGCAATTGCAATTGCTATAGGAAACCCAGTTTTAATTAATAATATTGTAGATAATATATATAATCCATTAATTATTTTTCCGAATTTACTGGCTCCTGATTTGACATGTCTTGATGATTCGACTTTAAAATTAGGGAAAGGAAATATTATTTGTTCCCAAAGCATTATTAGTTGTCACGTTGAAATCGGAGATTTTAACATTCTGAATTTACTGGTTACAATTGGACATGATTCGAAAATCGGATCATTTAATGTATTTATGCCAGCTGTAAATATATCGGGTGCTGTATCAATCGGAAACAAAAATTTTATGGGAGTTTCATCTGCTATTTTACAACAAATAAAAATTGGTAATGGAGTTCGAATTGGAGCTGGTAGTATTGTTATTCGAAAGACAGAAGATGATTTTCTTTATATAGGTAACCCTGCTGTAAAAGTAAGGTTTTAAAATTTTAATCTATTAAATATCTAAATTAAAAAAAACATGGAACTTAGTAAATTTATCATTCATTTTTCTGAACAATTCGAAGATACTGATTCTAAATTATTCACAGCTGAAACAAAATTCAGGGAATTAGAAGAATGGTCATCACTAATAGCATTGTCCCTAATTGCTATGAGTGATGAAGAATATCATGTAACTATAAAAGGAGATGATATTCGAAATTGTGACACTATAAATGATTTTTTTGAAATCGTAAAATCCAGAATCTAAAGTGGTAATGTTTAATCCATTTTCATTAATAGGTAAAAAAATATTAATTACAGGTGCTTCATCTGGCATTGGACGTGCAGTAGCAATAGAATGTTCGAAAATGGGAGCATCTGTAGTTATAAATGGGCGTAATGTCGAACGTCTAAATGAAACTTACAGACTTTTAGTTGGAGGTAATCATCTCCAAATTATTGCAGATCTGAATGATGTAGAAAATGTTGAAGGGCTGGTATCAGAATTACCAGTTCTAGATGGGTTGGTACTTTGTGCGGGAATAACAGATATGGTTCCATATCAATTCATTAACAGAAAAAAATTAAATGATATCTTTTCAATAAATTTTTTTTCACCAGTAATATTGACTAAAGAAATTTTAAAAAGAAAACTATTGGTTAATAAAAGCTCTATTGTATTTATATCATCTATATCAGGAACATTATGCACTTCTGTAGGAAGTAGCATGTATAGTGCTACAAAAGGTGCAATAAATGGTATGGTAAAAGGCATGGCAATCGATCTGGCTCCAAAACAAATCAGGGTAAATACAGTACAGCCTGGGATGATTAAAACCGCATTTTTCGACGAAGGAACGCTTACAAATGAACAATTGTTAGTTGACGAAAAGAAATATCCCTTAAAAAGATACGGTCTACCTGAAGAAGTAGCTTATGCTATCATTTATTTACTTTCAGATGCATCAGTATGGGTAACTGGATCCAATTTACTTATTGACGGGGGATTTACATTATTATAAATTATGGAAAAATCATACATTAAAGCGATATCATATTATCTTCCAGAGTTAACAATTACGAATGAAGATTTAGTCAACGAATTTCCAGAGTGGACTGTAGAAAAGGTTGCGTCTAAAATTGGCATTAGTATCCGGCATATAGCAAGTTTGAACCAAACAGCTGCAGATTTGGCAACACTTGCCGCTGAAAAACTATTTGTTGAACATGAGATAGATCGATCAAATATCGATTTTGTGTTACTCTGCACTCAAAGTCCGGATTATTTTCTACCTACTTCAGCATGTCTTATTCAACAAAGATTAGGTTTGTCAACTTCATGTGGTGCCTTAGACTTTAACCTCGGCTGTTCTGGTTATGTTTATGGTTTGTCACTCGCTAAAGGATTAATTGCCGGAGGAATCGCTAAAAATATATTATTACTTACTGCTGAAACTTATTCAAAACATCTTCACCCCAAAGACAAAGGGAATCGTACTATTTTTGGAGATGGAGCATCTGCCAGTTTAATTTCTACCAAAGGTTTTGCTGAGATTGAAAATTTCAGTTTAGGAACTGATGGTCGAGGAGCTAAAAATTTAATTGTGAAAAGTGGTGGTCAAAGATTTCCTGATAAATTAAATGATTTGAATTATGATGATGGTGGAAATTTAATTTCAAGCGATTTTTTGTATATGAATGGAAGTGAGATTTTTAATTTTACTTTAGAGGCTGTTCCAATTTTAGTAGAGGACACGTTAAGTAAAAATGGAATTCAGAAAGAAGATATTGATCTTTTTATTTTTCATCAAGCCAATAAATATATGATGAATTTTCTAAGAAGAAAAATTAGAATTGATGAAGATAAATTCTACTATTATTTAGAAAATGTCGGAAATACAGTTTCATCTACTATCCCAATTGCATTGACTGAAGCAATGAATGAAAATCGAATCCAACTTAAAAATAAGATTTTAATTGCTGGTTTTGGTGTAGGGTATTCTTGGGGAGGTGTAACACTTCAGTTTTAGGATAATATTATTTGAGTTCAATTTACTCGATAAACCTCGAATGTAAGTAAATTTATTAAGTGATAAAATTATGAATAAAAAAATATGGCTTTCACTCGCTCAAATGGGAGGAAGAGAACAAGATTTCATACAAGAAGCTTTTGATACCAATTGGGTTGTTCCATTGGGTCCAAATGTAAATGGATTTGAAGAGGCATTGGTCAATTATATTGGAGAAAACAAAAAAGTAGTGGCTTTAAGTGCCGGAACAGCAGCTATCCATTTAGCTCTCATTCAATTAGAAGTAAAACCTGGAGATGAAGTAATCTGCCAGTCTTTTACTTTTTCAGCATCCGCTAATCCTATAAAATATTTAGGTGCTACCCCAGTTTTTATAGATAGCGAAACTGATACATGGAATATGGATCCTATTTTATTGGAGAGTGCAATTCAAGACAGGTTAAAGCAAACCGGAAAAAAGCCAAAAGCGATTATTCCAGTTCATTTATACGGCATGCCTGCTAAAATGGAGGAAATTATGAAAATTTCGGTTCAATATGATATACCCGTATTGGAAGATTCTGCCGAAGCATTAGGTTCTGAATACAATCATCAAAAATGCGGTACTTTTGGTGAATTTGCTTGTCTATCTTTTAATGGAAATAAGATAATTACAACTTCCGGTGGTGGAGCCTTAGTGTGTTCGACTGAAATTGAAGCAAAGAAAACAATTTTTTATGCAACTCAAGCCAGGGATATTGCTACACATTATCAGCATTCAGAAATTGGCTACAATTACAGGTTGAGTAATATATGTGCAGGTATTGGAAGGGGTCAAATGTTTGTACTTCAGGAACATGTAAATAATCGTAGAGCTAATAATGAATTTTATCGAAATGAATTAAATTCTATTCAAGGTATTACATTTCAAACAGAACCAGATTCGCGATTTCATTCAAACTATTGGTTGACATCTATACTTGTTGATTCAACAAAAACAGGTGGCAAAACCAATGAAGATTTACGTCTTGTTTTAGAATCTGATAATATCGAATCAAGACTTTTATGGAAACCTATGCATTTACAACCTGTTTTTGCAGATTGTCCTTTTTATGGAAACGGAACTTCAGAAAAATTATTTAATAGTGGCTTGTGTTTACCTTCAAGTTCAATTCTGAGCCGGAATGATTTAGAAAGAGTAGTAGATGTTATAAAACGTTTTTTCTTAAAAAAATGAATTTGATAATTGTCATATTATAGGAAATAAACATATTCCTACCTCACCGGACTCATTTATATCAGATCATGGCAAATGAGTTAAAGATTCCTCATGTTGTTGTTTCGCTGTTGTATGCGTTTGCTCAGGTACTTATATTGATGGGTTATTTCGCATTTAAACATGATACTTATTTGTATTTAGGAATAACTATTGCGATTTTATCGTTTTGTTATTTGTTATTTATGAAGAAGTATTTTTATTTACATGCTTCATCGTCAACTCTTTCAAAATAAATAATCTTTAAGAACTCCAAATCTGTATATTCGTAATATTATGAAGAAAGTATTTGTAAGCGGCTGTTATGATATGTTACACAGCGGACACGTGGCATTTTTTGAGGAGGCTGCTGAATATGGCGATTTGTATGTTGGGATTGGGTCCGACAAGACCATTAATACGTTGAAAGCCCGTAAAACGGTAAATTCGGATTCTGAAAGACTGTATATGGTCAAAGCCTTGAAAGTTGTAAAAGATGCCTGGATAAACAGAGGAGGAGGATTGCTTGACTTTTTGGAAGAACTGAAGGCACTTCAACCGGATATATTCTTTGTGAATGCAGATGGACATACTCCGGATAAAGAGAACCTTTGTAGAGAAATGGGCATTGAATATGTGGTGAGTAAACGTATACCTCATGGCAATTTGCCGGCAAGGTCCACTACCGCATTACGAAAAGAGTGCAAAATACCCTATCGTATCGATCTGGCAGGTGGCTGGCTCGATCAACCTTACGTTAGTAAATATGCTTCGGGCTCCGTACTGACCATTTGCATTGAACCTGACTATGAATTTAATGACAGAAGCGGTATGTCTACCAGTAGCCGTAAAAAAGCAATAGAACTATGGCAGACTGATATCCCGGATGGTGATAAAGAGAAACTGGCTAAAACACTTTTCTGTTTCGAAAATCCACCCGGAAGTAAGTATATCAGCGGATCGCAGGATTCACTTGGAATAACAATGCCGGGATTGAATAAATTTCAGTATGAAGGCGGGTATTGGCCTACTGAAATTAATAGCATCAATGATACGGAATTACTCGATTGGATTGAAGAACGAATATGGATGATTCCGCTTTATCCACGAAATACCAGTTACGATGTACTGGCTGACCAAAAAATAGATACCGAAGGAGCCACACGTTTAAGTGTTGCAACCGATAAATGTTGGCAGGGATTAATTGACAGGAATGCCCAGGTAGTCGGACAAGCAATGACTGAAAGTTTTGAAGCCCAAATTTCCATGTTTCCAAATATGCTGACTCATGGTGTTCTTGAGCAAATTGAACAATATAGAAGCCGCGTTTTAGGCTGGAAATTGAGCGGCGCAGGGGGAGGTGGATATCTGATATTCTTTAGCGAGAATACTGTCGAGAATGCGATACAAATAAGGATTAGAAGATAGTTTGTAGCCGGTAGCAAGTAGTTGGAAGTAAGTAGTGAGCTACTCTTCGATTATTGGTGCCGGATTGGGATTCTCGCAATCTCAACTTATTTGAACAATGAAATAATTCATTGAACTACGATTCTATCTTTTTCACATAAGCTTCTTTGAATTGCTGAAAAAGTATAATATTTTCAAACCCCTTTATTGTTTTAATCCAATCTTTTAATATCCCGTTTTTCTGATACTGTTCCTGTTCGAATAAACGAACACTTGGAATGTTGTTTTCGGATATATGGCAGTAGAGTTGGTTGATTTTTAGAAAATTAAAAACATATTCTTCAACCAGTCTGACGCTTTCTTTTGCATATCCTTTTCCCTGAAAGGCTGAATCGACAAATAGACCCAGTGCTATTCGGCTATTGTGAATATCGAAATCAAAAAGATCAACAGTACCTACCGTTTCACCGGTCGGAATACTGACAATCATTAATCGCAATTGTTTGTTTTCGTATATGTCTTTGTCGGCATTGATGATATATTGCTTCAATATATAACGGGAATAAGGATTGCGGGTATTTCCCACATCCCATAGCAGGGTATTGTTTTCCCAGGAATACAACCTGTCGAGGTCTTCCGGTTCCACTGCCCGTAATCTAATGTTTCCGTTTTCTAATAACACAATAAGAATTTACAATTTACAATTGAAATATTTTTCTTTCTTTACTTACTTCTAAGCTCTTTTCATTCTCCGACTACCGGCTCATTCCTCATCTCTCATTCCTCACCTCTTACCTCTTACTCCTTACCTCTTCTCGAAAGTTACTTTCCAAAAAGAGATTGTAAGAATCCTTTTCTAGGTGCTTCAAATTCGCTTTGAATTTCAGTGGTTACAGGTTCAAGAAATTTGCCTGAGACAATCATTCGATAGATGATTCCCCAATCAGGTAATCCGCCTAAATTTCTGTCATCGATAAATAAATCGGCTTTCAGTTTCCTTGGTTCCTTATGTTCGGCTTCTTCCTCCGGATAGTTACTATTCACGGCATAAAATTCTAATCCGCGATTCTTGCAAAATTCCAGGGCTTCCTGCAATTCTACTCCTTCGCGAACGGTCCATAATATCAACTGATATTCAGGACTCTGTTGCAACCTTTTCAGTGTATCTACCGCAAAAGGCAATTCACGACCAATTTTTGGATATTCGTGTTTTACTATCGTGCCATCAAAATCTACAGCAATTATCATAAGTTTTTTTTATTTATAAATAAAATTATCATGGATTACTTATCTCTAATCTCTAATCGTTAATCACTAATCACTAATCGTTAATCGTTAATCACTAATCACTAATCGTTAATCACCTATTCCTGGTCATTCTCTTCCGGTTCATCCAGTTTCAGATCCGATTTTATTTTGTTTTCTGTTGGTTTGCAAAAAAGAAGTGCGATGGCAGCTATTCCTGCACAAAAAATCATAGATGGAGTCCTGATAATATAAAAAGCAACAACACTTAACACTAATCCAAAACCAACAGCAAGAATTCGCCATGTTGCACCCGCAGTATATTTTTCGAGTTTTAATGACATGTCTTCAATTGCAATCCATTTTTTTGTATTCTTGTGGAATAAAGATAATGCTCCGGGAATAGATACAATAAGATAAAGAATTACAAAGGAAGATAAACTGATACTTAACTGACTCTTTACATCAACAATATTTTCTCTGGTCTGAGAGATGAGATATCCAACAATTGTAGATATAATGGTTAAAGTATAAATCAGATAATAAGCGAGATAAATTTTCTTTACGATTCTTTCCATGTTGTTTTATTTGAGTATTTTGTTGATTCTTTTATCTATGGTTTATTGATTATTTGAATGAATTAGTAAAATCGACCCTGTTTAATATTGACCGTCCCAGTGTCACTTCATCAGCATATTCCAACTCATCTCCAATGGCAACTCCCCGTGCAATCGTGGTGACTTTAATGTTCAACGGTGCCAGTTTCCTGAAAATATAGAAATTAGTCGTGTCGCCTTCCATGGTGGTACTTAATGCCAGAATGACTTCCTTTACATTTTCGTCTGTTACCCGTTGAATAAGACTTTCAATTTCAAGATCTTTGGGTCCAATGCCGTCCATTGGTGAAATGATTCCTCCCAAAACATGGTATAATCCCCGGAATTGCTGTGTATTTTCTACCGACATGACATCTTTTATGTTTTCAACCACACAAACTGTTTCATGATCCCGCGAAGGATTGCTACAAATACGACAAACTTCTGTATCCGAAATGTTATGACATACTTTACAATAGATTATTTCTTTTCGCAATTGAATGAACGCATTTCCAAACGCTTCTACTTCTTGTTCAGACTGTTTCAGTATGTATAATACCAATCTAAGAGCAGTTTTTCGCCCTATTCCCGGCAATTTTGAAAATTCATTGACTGCGTTTTCGAGTAAGGATGAAGAATATTGTTGGTTGCTCATAGTCGTTTTTACAATGCTGGTGCAAATTTATAAAAAAAAACGATTCAAAACTATTTTTGTTCAGTGCATTTCCGTTCGGGCATTTTTTGGTATTTTTGTACGATTGATCGGTTTTGGACATTTAGTCAAGAATTTAGAGCCAAGAACCAAGAACCAAGAACCAAGATTAAAGATCTAAGATTAAAGAATAGAGAATTAAATAACTACGAATAAAGAACAAAGAATAAATACACGGAACATCGAACACGAAACGCGGAACACGGAACACGGAACGCAGGACACGGAACACGGAACGCAGGACACGAAACACTGAACACTGAACACTGAACGCTGAACGCTGAACACTGACCGCGGAACACAGAACGCGGAACACGAAACTTTTCAAACAACAAACTCTCAAACCTATTTAAAGAATGTCCGGACTATCAATCTTACTGGTAATTGGTGTTTATTTTTCAATTTTACTTCTTATCTCTTATCTGGTAGGTCGAAAAAGTACGGATAATGATGCATTCTTTCTGGGAAATAAAAAATCGCCATGGTGGGTAGTTGCGATTGGAATGATTGGTTCATCGATTTCAGGGGTTAGCTTTGTGTCGGTACCCGGTATGGTGAGGGGAATTGATTTTACCTACATGCAAACCGTTATCGGTTTTTTTTTCGGATATCTTATCATTGCCAATGTGTTGCTTCCCCTGTATTACAAATTAAACCTGACCAGCATTTATACCTACCTGGAGCAACGCTTCGGAAAATATTCGTATAAAACAGGTGCTTCATTCTTTTTGCTTTCCCGCACAATAGGTTCAGGGGTACGTTTGTACCTGGTGACGCTTATTTTACAGCTGATTGTTTTTGATGCCTGGCATATCCCTTTTGTGGTTACAGCTTCGGGAACTGTTTTTTTTATATGGCTGTATACCCATCGGAGTGGAATTAAAACCATTGTGTGGACTGATACCCTTCAAACCATTTGCCTGATTTCAGCGCTGGTATTAATGGTATTTCAGGTTTCTAAACAACTGAATTACACTCCGGTTGATCTGGTACATTCGTTGAGTCACTATTCTCATTCACGTATTTTTGTGTTTGATGACTGGCATTCAAAACAAAACTTTTTTAAGCAGTTCTTCAGTGGAATATTTATTGCCATTGTAATGACCGGTCTCGACCAGGATATGATGCAAAAGAACCTGACCTGTAAAAACCTGCATGATGCTAAAAAAAACATGTATTGGTATGGCATTGCTTTCGTACCGCTTAATTTGTTATTCCTTACACTGGGAGCCATGCTGTTGATGCTGGCTTCTAAAAATAATATCACATTGCCTGTATTGTCCGATGATATATTACCTTTGTTTGCTACTCAATATCTGGGACCTGTTGTCACTTTCTTATTTATAATCGGAATCATTGCTGCTGCTTTTGCCAGTTCCGATTCGGCTCTTGCTTCGTTGACAACTTCTTTTTCAGTAGATATACTTGGGGTTCAAAAGTTGGAACCAAAGGTGGCAGAACGTAAAAGAAAGTATACCCATATCGGAATGTCGGTTGTATTTGTAGTCATCATGCTTGTATTCAAAATGCTGAATAATAAAAGTATTATTGATGCTATTTATACAATTGCTGCTTATACATACGGTCCGTTACTGGGTATGTTTGCATTTGGACTCTTTACCAAACGACAGGTGCGGGATAAGCTGGTACCGTTTGTTGCCATCGCTTCACCCTTTATTTGTTTCGGGTTAAATTCTATTTCAACAAACCGGTTTCATTATCCGTTAGGCTACGAATTGTTAATGATAAACGGATTGATTACTTTTGCCGGAATGTGGTTGCTATCGGCAAAGAAAACAGTCATCGAATAAAGTCAACCCTTTCAATATAATATAATTTAAAATTGTAACTCAATAACATCATGGAAATAAAATCTGCCGAATTCATTATCAGCAATACGGATTATCTGAAATGTCCGGATAGCCGTTTACCCGAATATGCCTTTATCGGGCGATCGAATGTGGGAAAATCATCACTTATCAATATGCTTTGCAACCGGAAGGATCTTGCAATGACTTCTTCCAGACCCGGGAAAACTTTGTTGATCAATCATTTTCTGATTAATAACAACTGGCATCTGGTAGATTTACCGGGCTACGGATATGCCACTGCCGGTAAGAAGATGCGCGACCAGTTGCAGGATATCATCGAAAACTACATCCTCAACCGCGAACAACTTACCTGTCTGTTCCTGTTGATTGACAGCCGCCACGAACCTCAGAAAATTGATCTTGAATTTATTGAATGGCTGGGTGAAAGTGGTGTGCCGTTTGCCATTGTGTTTACGAAACTCGATAAACTGACTCATGCTATCGGCAAATCAAACACACAGGCTTATAAAGATAAACTCCTTGAACAATGGGAAGAATTGCCTGTTATTTTTCTTACCTCTTCAGAGAAAAGGGTGGGCCGTGATGAATTGCTTGGATATATAGAGGGCATAAATAAAAATCTGAAGCTGGAAGCCGATAGTTTAAAGAAGAAGAAGTAGGTAGCTATTAGCAGGTAGCAGGTAGTCTGTAGTTGACACGTAGTCTGTAGTTGACACGTAGTCGTTTGTATTTAATAGTAGATAGTAAGTTGATTTGCAAATCTTGCAATCGTTTGCGCTTCAATAATTGTAACATTGTTTTATGATTGAAGTGTTAATTGGTAAAAAAGAGATACTATTGCACTTCTATTCAAAATCCTTGACTTTGCTCTTTGATCTTGGTTCTTGGCTCTTTGCTCTATGACTCTTAAATCAATAAAAATACTATGCTGAACATTCAAAAGAAAATGAACAATACCTTTTTGGCATTGTTGGGATTACCTGCCACGGCTGTCGGATTTGCCTTGTCCACGCAAATAGCTGCCCTAAGCTGGATTTTATCGAACAAATACGGACTGGATATCAACGACGTGGCTTTTGTGTGGCTGGCGGGCCCTATTGCCGGTATTTTCGGGCAGGTTATCGTCGGACTATTGAGCGATAATGTGTGGTTTATGGGTGGACGCCGCCGGCCGTTTATCATGATAGGAGGGATGGTCAGTACCATTGCTTTCCTGGCATTGCCTCACATAAACGCAATTTCGAAAGTAACCGGTATTGCCGATATCATATTGATTGCTTCCGTAATCGCCTTGTTTCTTGATTTATCGGTAAACGTAACCTTTAATCCGGCCCGTTCGATCATTGCAGACCTGACTCCCGAGGGTAAAATACGGACTTCCGGATATGTCTGGATGCAGATCATCTCCGGCTTTTTCGGAGTATTCGCCTATTTCCTCTCCATGCTTTTCGGGAATGTACTTCTATTGTACATAGCTGCTGCCATCGTTTTTATTACTGCTGTATTTCCAATATTATTTATTCAGGAAAAGAAAGAACAGTCCGAAGCACAGGCAAATGATACCTCGACATTCGGTGTGTGGCAGATAGTCAAAGAGATCTTTCCTTTGTATGGCTTTTTAGTCTTCGGTATTTTTAGTTTATTCTTCCATTTTTATAAGGATGCTCTTGCCGGTTGGCACAATCCTGTATTAATTGCTGCCTTGTCCTATTCAGTTATCATCGGTATTGTAATTATCATCCGCGGATTAAAGTCTCCTTCTAACAAGAACGAATTTCAAAAAATCATGCTCGCTCACTCCTTTACCTGGGTGGCATTTCAGAGTATGTTTATCATGTCCGGTTTTTTTATCGAACATCAGATTATGCCTAACCTGAACGTAACCGGTATCACCGCCAACTGGTTTGCCGAAACATTAACGGGGAAGACTCAAACTGATGCAGCTTCCATTGGAAACATCGTGTCGCTGGGATTTTTTATCCTGAATTTAGTAGGTGCCATTTTCCCATTAATCCTGCAGGCCATTGCTAAACGAATCGGCCGGGTAAAAACCTATATTGCTGCCTTGTCGTTTTCTGCCATCGGTTACTTTTATGTCGCCTGGTTCAGTCATGTTGAAGTTGACTTTTATATCGGCATGTTCCTGGTAGGCATTGGCTGGTCCGCTGTCATATCCATTGTATTTGCCATTATGAGTGAACGTGTGAACCCTGCTAAAATGGGCTTGTTTATGGGTGTCTTCAACCTGGCGGTGGTTTTACCACAAATGATGAGTAACGGGGTTGCCAATATTATAAAAGAAACAGGCAATCACCAATTGTTATATATTTTCTGCGGAATTCTGGTCACTACTTCGGTTATTTTCTGGATGTTTGTAAAAGAACCCGAATCGTCGGTGATCAAACATCCTGTTCCTGCCGGAGGACATTGAAAAGAATTTACAATTTACATTTAAATAATTTACAATTTAAAGTTATCTTTGCGACTTAAATACGCCGCAACCTTTTACACAGAACCGCGGAGAGAAATCTTGCGGTTCTTTTCTTTTAAAAATGTCAGTATGAAAAAATTGTTGTTCTCTTCTTTATTGATACTTATTACTCTGTTTAGTATTGTTTCGTGCGGGAATAAAACTGCAGGTTCAAAAGATTCCCGGTCATTGGATTCCCTGAAACTAAAATACGCTGAAGGCTTCTCCATACGGTATTTCAAAGAATACAAAGAAGTGATTGTATACAGTCCCTGGGTGAAAGGAACTGAATATGCCCGTTACTACCTGGTCTCCGATCTGAACGTAAAAACCCCATCGAATGGTACAAAGGTCAGGATCCCTATACAGACACTCGTGACAACATCGGTCACTCATTTGGAATTCCTGAGTTTGCTGGGCGAAATACAGACGATTACCGGTGTTTGCTCGCCGCGTATCATCTACAATCCTGCAGTGTTGAAAAGAGTGGGAGAGGGGAAGATTGCCGATTTGGGCGATGCTTTTACCATTAATGTGGAACGCACCCTCCAACTGAATCCGGGAGCTGTAATGATGAGCGGGTACAATCAAAACGATCCGTATGCCAAAAGGGTATCGCAAGCCGGAATACCGGTGATTTTCAATAATGAGTGGATGGAAACCTCCTTGTTGGCACGCGCCGAATGGATTAAATTTGTGGGAGTGTTTTATGATAAGGAAAAGCAGGCGGACAGCATCTTTTCGGTCGTTGATAAAAAGTATAATGAGATAAAAAGCAAAGCAGCAAGGATAAAAACAAAACCGAATATCATGGCCGGATCGAATTTCAGAGGTACCTGGTATATGCCTGCCGGACGCAGTTTTATGGGACGGCTCTTTGAAGATGCGGGTGCACGTTATCACTTTTCCGCTGATACTGCTACCGGCAGCCTACCACTGAATGTAGAGTCGGTACTGAAGAGCTTCGTTCAAACCGATGTATGGTTGAATTGTAATTTTTCTTCCTTAAATGAACTTGTAAAAGCTGACAGCAAACATGCATTGTTCCGTCCGGTAGTTCTCAAACAGGTTTATAATTTCAATAAACGGCTGTTGCCTTCCACGGCGAATGATTTCTGGGAGAGTGCTGTGGCTCGTCCTGATCTGTTGCTTTCGGACGTGATTGCCATCCTGCATCCCGAGATACTGCCGGGATATCAGTTGGTGTATGCGGAAAAATTGAAATGATAAAAACTCTGCGGGATTGACGCTGTCAGGTGCTGCGCACGCTGACAGGTCTGTTAGATTGAAAATTAAGATATTTTTGTACCTTTGAGTGCGAAAAAAAATTCCATTAATAATCCGGTTTTATAGGCCGGTTACTGCCGGTATTCTTTGTAAAAAGTAAAGCTGTAAGGTGATGCGCAAGCTGTAAATTCTAAATTTAGATATTTTGCAGTTCTGCGATGAAAATTTTTTTCTTCAGAGGATTATCTTACATAATTATTCAATTTGGTAGCCTGCAGGCTTATGTTAAATACAAATTAAAATAAGTAGATGAAAAAACAAATTTTTCTGAGTTTTATTGCCATTTTTATAGTGGTATGCGCAATATATTTGGTTAAGATATTAAATTATTCTAATTTGTCAATAGCATTAATTATTTCTCTATTCCCTGTATTGTTAATTCTGTTAAATATAATCCTGGGATATTCAAATCCTCCAAAATGGTTGTTCCGATTGAGGTTTGTTATTTATAGTTTTGTGTATGGTCTAGGGCTTGGTATTGGAATGACTTTTGTTTATTTGTTTGAGAAACATCATTTTTCTGTAATTGGATTAATAGTTTATACTCTTAGTTTTTCAATCATTTCATTTTTTTTGGGTATTACTACAAATGACAATTATTTCAGTTTTAAAAAGCTAATAAGAAAAACAGGTAATTCAACAACGAAAGATTTGACATTAACTGATTCAGCTTATTATATCGATTCTGAGTTGTTCAGAACTTTAGGACGCTTGATATTGGATAACGACCGGATCTATTTTTACTCTGCCAAAGAAAATAAATGTCTGTTCAATGCAAAACTGTCGGATATTCATCCAACTCTTGAGAAATCAACAGTCTTTAAAATGCCAATAGGTTTAGATTTTTTGAAAAATGAGACAAAAATATATATGAAACTTCCTTACTATTGGTTGAATGTTATTGAGAATGCAAAGATAAATGCTGTTCAGTAATTACATACATTTAAAATATCGCTATTCAATGAAATCCCGTCCCCTCATACTTTTCCTTACTCTCTCACTCTTAACCATAGGCCTTTTCCTTGCCGATCTGGCCTGGGGAAGCATTCATATCTCCGTACGCGAAATTCTGTCGGTGTTTGTGGGGAAAGGAAATGGAATCAATACCGAGATCTTGTTAAACTTCCGCTTGCCGAAGGCTATTACCGCAATATTGGCGGGTGCGTCGCTGTCGGTGGCAGGCTTAATGATGCAGACCTTGTTCCGCAATTCACTGGCCGATCCGTATATCCTTGGAGTCAGTTCGGGTGCTAGCCTGGGAGTGGCATTGGTCATGATGGCAGCTACTGTACTTCCAGTGGCATTTGTCAGCAGCGGTTGGGCATTGATTGCTGCAGCAATTATCGGAGCATCGGTTGTACTGGTGTTGGTGGTGGGTGTGTCCTTTAAAGTTCATAATGCAGTTTCTTTGTTGATTGTCGGGTTAATGTTTGGAACCATTGCCGGTTCGCTGGTTAGCGTGTTGCAGAATTTTAGTAATCCGGATGCTATCAAACTCTTTGTGATGTGGACTTTTGGTAGCCTGAGTGCTGTTACGTGGAATTATATGCAGGTTTTAATGCCGGTGGTGATTATTGGAATCGGAATGGCTTTTCTCCTTCAAAAACGTCTTGATGGTTTATTATTGGGTGAAAATTATGCCCGGGGGTTAGGCATTTCGATCGTACAGACCCGTTTCCTGATCGTAGTGGCTACAGGACTACTGGCCGGTGGAATTACAGCCTTCACCGGACCTATTGCTTTTGTGGGTGTAGCCATTCCTCACATTGCACGGGGCCTTTTCCGGACATCAAGTCATAGAGTACTCTTACCGGCCACCATTCTTTGCGGAGCATCGTTGTTGCTGGTGTGCGATATCATTACCCAGATACCAACATATACGTTGCCTATTAATACGGTCAGTGCGCTGTTCGGGGCACCGATCATTATTTGGATCATTATTAAGAAGAGGTAAGAGGTAAGGAGTAAGAGGTAAGGAGTAAGAGGTAAGAGGTAAGTGGTAAGGGGGTAAAAAATGAGAAATGAGGAATGAGAAGTGAGGAATGAGAAGTGAGGAACGAGAAGTAAGAAAAAATAGTTGAAATTCATATTCTGGTTAACAGACAAATCAGTTTTGAGATAGTTAAATGTACCAACTTTATTTTAGTATTTGACTTAATCTGATGCCTTAAACAAGAAATAAACTCTGATTTTTTATTCGAGGTAACGGCCTAAAAGAAATAACCGATCATTCTTCTGAGTGATTTTTCATTTCCAACCCCATCGTTTGTAAGCTACTTAGTTTCTGTCAGAAACAACATTCATCCAACTTCATTCAACCTCTACCTGCTATTAACTGACAACTGCCATCGACTTACTAATCAAATTTCTTTTATTATCGGGTTAATTTCACTAATTTTGCAACTTTATTGTTCTAATTTATTGAATTTGTTAGTTAAGTAACCATTTCACTAATTAACGAATCTACTAATTAACCAATTAACCAATCAACAATCAACCAAAATATGCCACACACCTCTCTACGAGGGCAGGCAATGCCCGAATCGCCAATACGTAAATTAGTGCCACTGTCAGATAAAGCAAAAGCACGCGGAATTAAAGTGTATCACCTCAATATCGGGCAGCCCGATTTGAAAACTCCTCAGGTGGCATTGGATGCGATTCATAATATTGATCGTACCGTCCTTGAATATAGCCCCAGTGATGGAATTAAAAGCCTGAGATCCAAATTAGCAGCCTATTATCATACATTCAACATTGATGTCACCGAAGAAGATATTATAATCACAACAGGTGGTTCGGAAGCCGTGAATTTTGCATTTATGAGTTGTCTTGATCCGGGGGATGAAATCATTGTTCCTGAACCGGCTTATGCCAATTATACAGCTTTTGCAATAGCAGCAGGTGCAGTGGTGCGTCCTGTCGTTTCATCTATTGAGGAAGGTTTTGCATTGCCATCGGTGGAGCAGTTTGAAGAACTGATTACGTCAAAAACGAAAGGTATCCTGATCTGCAATCCCAATAATCCGACCGGGTACTTATATACACGCTCGGAAATGAACAAAATACGTGATCTGGTAAAGAAATATGATCTGTATCTTTTTTCGGATGAAGTCTATCGGGAATTTTGTTATACCGGTGCACCTTATATTTCAGCTTTCCATTTGGATGGCATTGAAGAAAATGTCGTGTTGATCGATTCGGTTTCTAAACGTTACAGCATGACCGGAGTACGTATTGGTGCGTTGGTAACAAAAAACAAAGAAGTCCGCAAAAACGTTATAAAATTCTGTCAGGCACGCCTTAGCCCGCCTTTATTGGGTCAGATAGCTTCCGAAGCTGCCATGAATACCCCTCCCGAATATATGCTGGAGATGTATAACGAATATGTCGAACGTCGTAAATTCCTTATTGATGGCTTGAATCGCATACCGGGTGTTTATTCCCCGATACCAATGGGTGCATTCTATACAGTAGCCCGCCTGCCGGTTGATGATGCCGATGTCTTCTGTGCCTGGTTGCTTTCCGACTTTGAATACGAAGGGTATACTATCATGATGGCTCCTGCTTCCGGATTCTATACCGTTGATGGTCTTGGAAAAGATGAGGTCCGTATTGCTTATGTACTCGACAAGGATGATTTGAAGCACGCTTTGATTATCCTGGGTAAAGCACTCGAAGTGTATCCGGGGAAAACTATTTAGTTGATTAAGTTAATTGGTTAATTAAGTTGATTAAGTTGATTAAGTTGATTGAGTTTATTGGATTTTATGGGTTTTTAAGTTTGCTGGTTAATTAAGTAGGATAGTTAAGTCGTTAAACAATTGAATTCAAAAATATGATAAATAACTTTGAAGAATTAGAAGTTTGGAAAGAATGTAGAAATCTGAGAATTCAAGTTTCAATTGTAGTTAAAACTTTCCCTGTCGAGGAAAAATACCGAATTATAGATCAACTAATTCGTGCAAGTAGATCTATTACAGCAAATATTGCCGAAGGACACGGACGTTACCAGTATCAGGAAAATATACAATTTTGTCGTCAGGCCCGGGGCTCATTATCAGAAACATTGGATCATTTTATTTGTGCATTCGACGAAAAATATATTTCAACGGATCAACTGGACCTGTTTAGAATTCAATATAATTTATGTTTGAAAATTCTCAACGGATATTTAGCTTATCTTCAAAAAATGAAAATGAATGAATCAAATAAACCAAAAACAATTTAGTTAATTGGTTAATTTAGTTGAGTAAGTTGAGTAAGTTGATTGAGTTAATTAAGTTGATTAAGTTGATTAAGTTGAGTAAGTTGATTGAGTTAATTAAGTTGAGTAAGTTGATTAAGGAAGTAAGTGGTTTATAGGAGCTATCTGTATGTTGGTTACTTGAGTTTGAAAGCTAAATAAATAAATAAATAAACAGAAAAACTTAACAAAATAGTAATTAACTTAATCAACTCAATTAACCAATTAACCAATCAACCAATCAACCAATCAACCAATCAACCAATCAACCAATCAACCAATCAACTTAATCAACTTAATTAACCAATCAACCAATCAACCAATCAACTTAATCAACTTAATTAACCAATCAACCAATCAACCAATCAACTTAATCAACCAATCAACCAATCAACCAATCAACCAATCAACCAATCAACTTAATCAACTTAATTAACCAATCAACCATTTAACCAATCAACCATTTTGAATCTCGAATATTTCATCGCTAAACGCATCCATTTTCAACAGGGCAAGAAAAATATTTCCCGTCCTGCTGTTCGAATTGCGACCATTGGTATAGCTCTGGGTCTGGCTGTCATGATCATTGCCATTGCTGTTGTGATTGGTTTTAAACAGGAAATCCGCAACAAGACCATCGGCTTTGGCGGTCATATTCAGATCACAAACTTCGACAACAACAATACCTACGAAATGAATCCTATCAAGGCGGATAAGGCATTGATAAAAAAGATAGAGTCTGTCGATGGCGTTAAACATGTTCAGCGTTTCGCAACAAAACCCGGAATTATTAAAACAGATACTGAGTTTCAGGGGATTGTTATAAAAGGAATCGATGCCGGTTTCGACTGGAACTTCTTCAAATCCAATCTGGTGGAAGGTAAAGTGATTGACGTGTCTGGAACCACTCCTTCCAATCAGGTAGTCATCTCTAAATACCTTACTAATTTACTGGGCTTGAAACTGGGTGACAGCTTTTATACTTACTTTATTCAGGATCGTGTCAGGGCCCGTAAGTTTAAGATTGTCGGAATCTATTCTACCAATTTTATCGAATATGACAAACTCATCGTCCTTTCAGATATGCGTCAGGTACAGGCACTCAATGACTGGTCGCCCGATTCTTTCAGTGGGCTGGAGGTGCTGATTACCGACTTTAATAAGATTGATCAAGTGGGCGATGCGGTGTATAATGTCACTGCCAACAGGTTCAATAAAGAAGGAAGTGCCTTTTCAACACAAACCATCAAACAACTTAATCCTCAGATTTTCAGTTGGCTTGACTTGCTGGATATGAATGTGTGGGTTATTTTGATCCTGATGCTGGCTGTTGCGGGATTTAATATGATTTCAGGACTTCTCATTCTGATCCTCGAACGTACCAGCATGATAGGTATCCTTAAATCGATGGGAGCAACCAATTGGTCGATTCGTAAAATCTTCCTGTACCATTCTTTTTTCCTGATCGGGAAAGGCATGCTGTGGGGAAATGTAATCGGACTTTCATTGTGTGCTATCCAGTATTTTACAGGTGTTATTCCCCTGGATGCCGAAGCCTATTATGTAGCAACGGTTCCCATCACGTTCAACTGGCTGTATATTCTGTTGTTGAATGCGGGTACTTTTATGGCTTCGCTCTTAATGATGATCGGCCCTTCTTATCTGATTACAAAAATTAATCCGGCTAAGATTATACGGTACGAGTAGTTTGCCAATCCATTCCTGTTAACAGTAAAATTGAAGTTGTCTACTGTAAAATGTATAAATCTCATTAAAATCTCATATATTTGTAATCAAATTTGTTACAATGTGTAGATCGGTACACATAAAATTACTCTGATTTAGAAGCTGATAAACAGTTCACTTTTTAAATGTAAAGCGTTGCTTTTCTGTTTCTTTACAGTAGCTGTGTGACTTTCACTGATTTATTTATTAATTGTAACTCCTAATTATTAATTTGTTTCAGAATCATGATCAAAGACCAGATTGAATCCCTTCGCCGCGAACTGGAACAACACAATTATAATTATTATGTGTTGTCAACACCGACCATTTCCGACATGGACTTCGACCTTAAGTTGAAGCAGTTGCAGGAACTGGAAGATGCACACCCCGAATTCTTCGATCCGAATTCCCCGACTCAACGTATTGGCAGTGATATTGCTGCCGGTTTTAAACAGGTATCTCATGTCTATCCCATGCTTTCATTGGGGAATACATATTCCGAAGGTGAAGTACAGGACTTTTACGACCGTGTACGTCGTGGACTGAATGAAGAGTTTGAACTGGTCTGTGAGCTGAAATACGATGGAACTTCTATTTCACTCACCTATGAGGATGGACTCCTGATACGTGCCGTTACTCGTGGTGATGGCGATAAGGGCGATGATGTGACTACCAATGTCAAAACAATTAAAAGCATTCCGTTGCGTTTGCATGGCGATTATCCTCAATCATTCGAAATCAGGGGTGAAATACTTATGCCCTGGTCGGTATTTGAGGATTTAAACCGGGAACGGGAAGAACAGGAAGAACAACTTTTTGCCAATCCACGCAATGCTGCTTCAGGGACGTTGAAACTACAGAATTCAAAAACAGTGGCAGCCCGGAAACTGGATGCTTATTTCTATTATCTGTTGGGTGAAAACCTTCCTACCGATCTGCATTCGGGTAATCTGGCTGCAGCTCACTCGTGGGGCTTTAAAATATCGGAAGCTACCAAAATATGCAAGAGCCTGACGGAAGTAACCGAATTTATCAATTACTGGGATATTGAGCGTAAAAATCTGCCGGTGGCTACCGATGGCATTGTCCTTAAAGTAAATTCTATCTCTCAACAGCGTGCGCTTGGATTTACGGCCAAATCACCCCGTTGGGCGATAGCGTATAAGTTTCAGGCCGAAAAGGCCGTAACGCGCCTTAATTCGGTTTCTTATCAGGTAGGCAGAACAGGGGCGATTACCCCGGTTGCCAATCTTGATCCGGTACAACTTTCGGGTACCACCGTAAAACGTGCTTCATTGCATAATGCCGACATAATCGAAGCACTCGATTTGCATATCGGTGATATGGTGTTTGTTGAAAAAGGAGGAGAAATTATCCCGAAGATCACTGCAGTGGATAAAGATGCCCGGATATTGATGGGTGATAAAGTCCGATTTATTAAAAAATGTCCCGAATGTGGGGCTGAATTAGTCCGTTATGAAGGAGAATCCGCACATTATTGTCCAAATGAAAATGCCTGTCCACCTCAGATAAAAGGTAAAATGGAACATTTTGTGAGTCGCAAGGCTATGAACATTGATGGGTTAGGGAGCGAAACCATTAATTTACTGTATCAAAATGGATTAATCCATACTATTGCCGATATTTACTCCTTGAAAATACCTGATTTAATCCGCCTGGAGAGGTTGGGAACTAAATCGGCATATAATATACAAACCGGATCCGAAAAATCGAAAGAAGTACCTTTCGAAAGGGTTGTGTTTGCTCTTGGCATTCGTTTTGTCGGTGAAACAATTGCAAAAAAGCTGGCATATGCATTCAAAACGATTGAAGCATTGGAGCAGGCAACGCTCGACGAATTGATTTCGGTGGATGAAATTGGTGAACGTATCGCCCAAAGTGTAGTCCTTTATTTTAAAGATCCTTTAAATATCGAGACTGTTAACCGACTGAAAATGGCCGGCTTGCAAATGAAATTGTCAGAAGAAAAATTACAATCGCACGGAAGTTCTCTTTCGGGATTTTCAATTGTAATCAGTGGTACTTTTTCCCAACATTCACGCGACGAATATAAAACAATGATTGAACGCAACGGGGGGAAAAATGTAGGAAGTGTCTCTTCGAAAACTTCCTTTATACTGGCGGGTGAAAATATGGGCCCTGAAAAACTAAAGAAAGCTGAAAGTCTGGGAGTAAGGTTAGTGGATGAAATTTCCTTCCTGGACATGATTAAATCTGTTTCACAATCGGATGACGATGTGAATTAATAACTGAATAATATGTTTAAAATACTAAATACTTATCTTTTCAACAAGCGTGCTCAACGATACCTGAGTATAACGCCCCGTGAACGTCGTTTTGTGAATTACGATAAAGCTAAAAATATCCTTTTGTTGTTCGAAAGTGATTATGCTGAAAAAAATCAGCACATCCACCGGGTAATTAAACAAATGCGTCAGGATGGCAAAAAAGTATCTGCCTGGGGATTTATTGACAAAAAGCATGTCGAAACGGCAATCTTTCCGGATTTTCGCATTCTGCATCATAAGCAAACTGATTTTTTTCACAAACCGCTTGAATCATTTATTAATGAATTGCAGTTTTCTCAATTCGATTTATTAATAGATTTGACGGTGAATCCTGTCGTACCCCTGCAATATCTGGCATTATATGCTGTATGCTCTTTTAAAACAGGCATTCGAAAAAGTAAGCTTCCCATTTATGATTTCGTGCTGGATATGGAAAATGTAGCAACTAAAACCGAATCTTCCGAAGAGATCGTAAATGCTGTTGACGAAACATACCTGTATAATCAGATAATTTTTTACCTCAAACGCATACAAACTACAGATTAAAACTGTACTTTTGCAAACAAATTGTATTCCTACTACCGATGATTAATAATAAACTGACTGGAATGGGTGTGGCTTTGATAACACCCTTTAAAAGTGATGAATCGATTGATTACGACGCATTAGCACGTTTGGTTGAGCATCTTATAAAAAACGGAACAGACTACCTGGTGGTATGTGGTACTACTGCTGAAACTCCGACCCTTACCGAACAGGAAAAAGTAGATATTAAAAACTTTGTATTACAAACTGCTGCCGGCCGCTTACCGATCGTTCTGGGCGTTGGGGGAAATAATACCAAAGCTATTGTCGAACAACTTCATTCCTCCGATTTTAAAGGAATCGATGCGATCCTTTCGGTAACTCCCTATTACAATAAACCATCTCAGGAAGGTATTTATCAGCATTTTGCTGCTATTGCCAGAGCCTCTAAACTCCCGGTTGTCCTTTACAATGTTCCTGGTCGTACCGGCGTGAATATGTCTGCTGAAACAACCCTGCGCCTTGCAAAAGAATTCTCAAATATCTGCGCTGTCAAAGAAGCATCCGGTAATTTTCCTCAAATTGATGAGATCATTAAAAACAAACCTAAGGACTTTATGGTTATTTCGGGGGACGATGGAATTACCTTTCCGTTGATTACCCTGGGTGCCGTTGGGGTGATCTCTGTCATTGGAAATGCTTTTCCACGTGAGTTTAGTCGCATGGTCAGGCTTGCTTTGCAGGGCGATTATGACAATGCCCGTCAGATTCACCAACATTTTAATGAATTGATTCAACTGCTTTTTGTGGAAGGTAATCCGGCAGGTGTAAAAAGCATGCTTGCTGTAATGGGTTTTATTGAGAATAAATTGCGTTTGCCATTGGTTCCTAATACAATAACAACGTACGAAAAAATTCGTATTGTCCTCAATGAATTAAACATAAAATGCTGAATCAATTCATAATGAATTATGAATTGTTAATTATTAACCGTGAATTTTTTTATTATGAACTCTGCCAATAAAAGTCCTTACAAAAAAATTATTCTTTACCTGTTTTTATTCCTGATTGCAGGAGTATCAATATTCCTGCTTTTACCTTCAAATTATTATGTACGGCGGGCATTGGTTCATTATAAACCAAAAATCGATCAGTATACGATCTTTCAAAACAGGGTGGTTAAAGCCGATGATCCTCATCCCTGGGAGTTTGCGCCTGATGTGGAAGACAAAGTAATTGCCCCTGAATTCGCCGAAGAATTTAAATCGTATAAAACCGTTGGTTTTATTGTTATCCAACATAAGAAAATTATTCTCGAGCAATATTGGTATAATTACACCCCGTTAAATCTGAGCAACTCCTTTTCCATGTCCAAAAGTATCATTTCCCTGCTTATTGGGTGTGCTATTACAGATGGATATATTAAAAATGTTGATCAACCGGTGAGTGATTTCTTACCGGAATGGACTTCGTATGAAGGAAAGGTGCTGACTATAAAAGATCTTCTGACCATGAGTGCCGGCGTTGAATGGGATGAATCGTACTCTTCTCTTTTTTCTAAAACTACCGAAGCCTATTACGGCAAAAATTTATGGAAACTGGCGTTAACTGAAAAATTAATCGAAAAACCGGGTGTACGCTTTAATTATCAAAGCGGTGTATCACAAATTTTAGCTTTTCTACTTCAAAAGGCAACTGATAAAACGATATCTGATTATGCTTCTGAAAAACTCTGGACTCCTATTCAGGCTGAGGAAGATGCCCTCTGGTCGCTTGATAAAAAGAACGGGAATGAAAAAGCGTATTGTTGCTTCAATACCAACGCCCGTGATTTTGCACGATTGGGACAACTCATACTCAATAAAGGCGAGTGGGATGGTGAACAAGTAGTCGATTCGAACTATATCCGTGCAGCCACTACTCCGGCATCCTGGCTTAAATTTACAAGGCGGCTTCTACCGGGTGAAACTGTAGCGAGGGAACCTGTACCCTGTTCGTTTTATGGCTATCAGTTTTGGATCCTGAATTATCAGGGATTAAAAATTCCGTATATGAAGGGAATGTTAGGTCAATACATTTTTGTAATACCCGAATTGGATGCCGTGATTGTTCGACTGGGGAAAAAACGGGATACTGTGTTCAATGTAGAACAGGAATATACAAAGGATGTTGATCTGTGGTTGAAAGCCGGACTTGAAGTGATTAACCGCCAGCATTAGAATTTATGATAATAATAAAAGGATGACAAATTTCAATGTCATCCTTTTTTGTTTTTATCCTGACTGAATGATTTAGTGAATATTTGTGCGGTTTCTAATTTTAGTTTCCTCAGAGATTAAATATAAGTCATTATCTACAGGCTGTTGTTCGAAATAATCCAGTATCTGAAACATTTTTAAGTTATTCTCTTCAATGTAGTTCGTCTGATCGGTAATCATCTCTGCTGACTGTATCGTACTGCTTTCCAACAATTCATCTTTGCCATTCTCTATCATCCCCAGTAACGATTGTTCTGTTACCTCTAAATGAAATTGCAACCCCAACACGTTCTTCTTATATAAAAATGCCTGGTTTACACAGATGTCGGAACTCATCAAAAGATCACTTCCAACCGGAATGTCGAATGTATCCCCATGCCAGTGAAAAACAGGAAATTGTTCCTCGAAGTTTCCAAATAAAGGCTGTTTCATGGCTGTTTCAGTAAGTTTTACATCATACCATCCTATTTCCTTTTGATCATTCGGATACACTTTCGCACCAAGTATTTCGGCTATTAACTGGGAACCAAGACAAATCCCGATCACAGTTTTTCTATTCTCAATGGCCTTACGTATAAAAGCCTTTTCCTTCACCAACCAGGGATATTCCTCTTCGTCAGATACACCCATTGGTCCTCCCATGATAATAAGCCAGTCAAAATCCGTTATCTCCGGAAACTGAGGATCTTCGTAAACATGGGTATAATGTAGCTCATGGTTATTATTCCGAATCCATTGATCGATACATCCTAATCCTTCGAATGGAACATGGGTTAATGTGTGAATAGAAAGTTTTCTCATTTTATCAGGCCTTTGAAATTAGTTACTCATTGCCGATAGCTTTATCCATAGCCACACTGTCATTGTTAAATGTGGCTGTACTATCCTGTGCATTGACTTCCACTTTCACATCCGGATTAGTATTGGTGTCAATATGTTCTTTTAATGTGAAGTTGGCAATAATCATGCCGATGATCACTATTACGAAAAGTCCTGTTAGAAGTTTGTTACTGGTTTTCATAAATTTGAAATTAAATGTTGAATACTTGAATCGATAATATCCTTTGTGAAAAGATACAAATTGTTTTCATTAACCTGTAACGTATCGGGCTTGTCATTATTGCTTAGTAAACTAACTGCTACAGGACGGAATTGTTCATATAAATATGATTTTTTGTCTGAATTATGTATCCATCCGATACCTACAACAATAATAACTACGATAGCCTGAATGATTTTTTTGTCTTTTTTCATACTTGTGTGATTCTTTTATTGTATGTTTTTAGAGTATTCTTCGTATTTAGCTTTTAATTCATCAAAAGTCATGCCCAATAGCTTCATGTTTTTGAATATGACCGGTAGTTCCATTTCCAGGAATTGTTTCCTTCTTAAGTCGATAATTTTATTTTTTGCTTGTTCGGCAACGAAATAACCGACGCCCCGCTTATTAAATATTATTTCGACGTTTTGCAAAAAGTCATACGTCCGCATAACGGTATTCGGATTTACCTGCAAAGATACTCCTAATTCCCTTACTGAGAGAATTCTATCGCCTTCTTTCCAACGCTCTAATAATATTTGTTCGCTTATATAATCGCCAATTTGCATATAAATGGCCTGTGATTGATTGAATTCCATAATGTTACACTTGTTTTTCGGTTAACCGGAAATAGCTCACCAGCCAGAAAAACGGAATTAGCATATATTTTAAAACCTGGGTGGCGGTTTCGAATCCGGGGAATAAATTATCTCCTGAAAGGGATAGATTGAATGATTGTCCATTTAAATTTAAGGATCCAAATGTCATTCTGAAAAAGAATGCCTCAATGATCCCCAGCAACATACAAACCAATATGAATGTCAGCAATGTCCGTCCGATTGCATTCCGTTTAAAATAAACCGACCCCGTTAAAAAGACCGACTGGATCAACGCAAAAGTAAAAAAGATACTCCAGAGTCCTTCCTGTTGAACTACATGATTACCCCAGACTTTTGATATGGATTCCATCTGAAATAAATCAAGGCTTACCGGATTGTTCAGACTGAAAATGGCATTTCCCAGTGTCGTTCCCAAAAATGAACCTATAGTATAAGTAATTAAAAGCATGATGAAATAATACACCGTACTGAGCAGGATGCTGGTAACCAGTTTCTCCAGATGAGTTGCCGGGATTAACAGGTAGTGCATTCCACCGGGTGTATATCCAAAAACCTTAAACATACGTGCTGCAAAAATAAACCCCGAAATATAAAAGAATATTTCAACGGTGGTGGTTTGATGGATAATCATAAATACTGCGATGACAATTCCCCAAAATGAAAGCTCCCGTTGTGTATTTTCGATAAAATAGCGTTTGATTAATAACCCAAGACGGTTAAGACTAAAAGTTGTATTCATTGTATGTGATGATTTAAAAAGTTAGTTGAAAAGATTCATAATTCGTTTTTTGTCAGTAAATACCGCATTAAAGAGAAGTTCAATGTCTAATTTGCTTTCTTCACCGGTCGTGTTTTCACGTACCTGATAAAGCCCGCGCATCGATTCTTCCGAATAAATGACCGATTCATCCGTATCAGTATGATCGGCAACTTTGAAAAGCAGTTTTTTAGTTATGTTTTCATTCAGCTCATTGAAAACAATTTCATGTCCATCCATGATCATGATGCTGTCGATCAGACTATCCAGGTCACGTACCTGGTGGGTGGAGATGATCAGACATCGGTTCTCGTCTAACGCAGATGCCACCATACGCCGGAATTGACCTTTCGAAGGTATGTCAAGACCATTGGTGGGTTCGTCCATCAACAGTAATTTGGTGTTGGTGGCCAATCCGAATGAAACAAATACTTTCTTTTTCTGTCCGTGCGATAATTTATTCAACATGGATTTTTTATCATCAATGTCAAATTCTTTGAGATTCAGATTGAATTGTTCCGCACTAAAACCGGGATAAAAAGGAGCATATACATTTTCGTAATTTTGGATGGAAAGGTTTATTTGCGGAAGCTCTTCCGGCAAAAAGAAAATATCCTGTAGCATTTCAGGCTGTCTTTTCTCAGGCTCAAAGCCCATTACTTCAATATCCCCTTTTTGTGGGAATACCAATCCGGAGATCAATTTAAGCAATGTGCTCTTGCCTTCGCCGTTTTTTCCCAATAATCCGTGAATTCTACCGACTTCAAGTTTCAAACTTAACCCGGATAACAGTTTCGTGTTTTTGTTATAGCTAAAATCCACGTCTTTGATGTCAATCATTATTTTATTCATTGCTGTTCTGTATTATTAAAATGAAGTACTTAGTGTGTTAGTGAATTAGTACACCGCAAATGTATGGCAAGTTTTTATTATCTCAATGTGTTTTTGAGTTAAATAAACTTAACTGACTAAAACTTTTTTTTTAACCTGAATAGAAGTGATTGTAAGACCTTCATTTTGAACAGATTTACTATTTTTACGCGCCTGTTGTTTTTCAACTCATTCATTGACGACTGCCACCTATTTCTTATTCTCTTATTCTCCTTTTACTATGGTTTTACTCCCCTTTTACATGAGTCCATATATACTCCGCTACATGTCCGTATATTGTCCGTTAATAGTCCATATCTATATAGATATGGACTATTAACGGACTATATGCCGGGTATGAATGGACAGGATAGCGGTACGGACAAAAGGGGAGTAAAACCATAGTAAAAGGATATAAAAACGAGTAATATTAAAATTAATTCCGGATGGATATAGATGATGGCTTTATCTTCGACTGATAGCGCGAATAATCATTTAATTCTTTTATCCGGAATGGGACGGATGATTGAAATTTTAAAACTGGAAAATGTAAAATGCTGATGAATGATTCCAACATTAAAAATGCTTACCTTTGCATTTGATTCTGAATTCTGACAATTAGTAATAACTTAAAAAAGACAGGTAGTTTCATTAAATCCAGTGAACTAGTGAGTCTGAAGAAATAAAAATGCATACAACAACCGATAAGCTCGCAGAATTTGAGCGGTTACTCGATATAATGACCGAATTACGTTCGAAATGTCCCTGGGATAAAGAACAAACCTTTGACAGCATGCGTGTCCAGACCATTGAAGAGACTTACGAACTGGTAGATGCTATCATTCAAAAAGATAAAATTGCAGTACGTAAAGAACTGGGCGATTTATTATTACACGTCATTTTTTATGCTCAAATGGGTAGTGAAACCAACGACTTCGATATCTATGATGTTTGCAAATCGCTGAATGAGAAGCTTATCTACCGTCATCCACATGTGTTTGGTGAAGTGGAAGCGAATAATGCCAAAGAGGTGGTGCAAAATTGGGAACAACTGAAACTGAAAGAAAAGGGCGGGAACACATCTGTCCTGTCAGGTGTGCCTGATGCTTTACCTGCATTAATAAAAGCCCACCGGATACAGGATAAGGCCCGAAGTGTGGGTTTCGACTGGGAACAACGCGAACAGGTATGGGACAAAGTACAGGAAGAATTCGACGAACTGAAAGTCGAAATAGGAGACATGGACAAAGATAAAATGGAAGGCGAATTTGGTGACCTGCTGTTTAGCCTGATTAATGCAGCCCGACTGTATGATATCAATCCCGAAAACGCATTGGAACGTACCAACCGCAAGTTTATCAGCCGGTTCAATTACCTGGAATCAAAGACCATCACCATTGGAAAAGACCTGAAGAAAATGAGCCTGGAGGAAATGGATGTTTTGTGGGAAGAAGCGAAGAAAATTGAGAGAGAGAAACCCTAAGCCTTAAAGAGGCTGTTTAAAAAGAAAATTTAAAAAAACAAATACTCTCAAATTGATACTTAACATTTAAATTAGGGAATAAGGTTTAGAAATAGTGAGGATTCATTTTTACTGAGGTTGATAAATAATAATAAGGTCTGATTCTTTAAAAACCTTATTTTAAGGTATTAAACCTTAGTAGAAAATCGATCACCACAAAACCCAACCTTATTTACCTAATTAAATAAATAGCTGAACTTTCAATTCGTAAGTAACTTATTCAACGTTATTCATTTTTACACAGCCTCGAAAGGGGGATTTTAAGACTCATTCGATTTTAAAAACAGAATGATTCATGTTGATTTTATTAAGTATGATTAATAAAAAGAATAAAAACAGATGTTTTATGTGCTATGATTAATGAAATGTGTATATTTGCACTGTTTGTTAATCATAACTTATAGAATATGAAACTTATTGAAAGACCAATTTATAGTGAGCGAATAAAACCTTTTATTGATAAAGGCATTATTAAAGTGCTTACAGGTCAACGCAGGGTAGGAAAAAGTTGCATTTTAATGCAACTTATAAATGATATTCAACATTCAAATCCAAATGCCAATATTGTTTTTATTAATTTGGAATTTGATGAATTCAGACATATTCGAAATGAAGAAGATTTATTTAAATATCTTCAGGATAAATTTCAACCGAAAGTAAAAAACTATTTGTTTATTGATGAAGTTCAGGATATATCTGGTTTTGAACATGTTTTACGTAGTTTGCAGTCGAAAGATATTTGTGATATTTTTGTAACCGGAAGTAATGCTAAAATGCTTTCAAGCGAACTATCTACTTATTTAGCTGGTCGGTATATTGAATTTAATATTCATAGTTTAAATTATTCTGAATTTCTTGTATTCCATAAACTAGAAGATAATAATCAAAGTTTGATGTTGTATCTTACATATGGAGGATTACCTTATTTGTCAAATCTTTCATTAACTGATGAATTTGTTTTCGAGTATTTAAGAAATGTATATTCTACTATTATTCTTAGAGATGTTGTTCAACGGGAGAATATACGAAATGTAGATTTTCTGGAAACGTTGTTGCATTATACAGCAGATAACATAGGCAGCCTTTTTTCGGCGAATAATATTAGCAAGTATCTGAAGTCTCAACGGACAGAGATATCAACAAACCAGGTTATTAATTATTTAAGATTGTTGAGTAATGCTTATATCGTAAATAAAGTTAGTCGTATAGATATTAATGGTTTAAAAAAATTCGAAATAGGTGAAAAATATTTTTTTGAAGATATTGGTTTAAGAAATAGTCAGATTGGATTTAGTTTGCAACGTGACATACATAAACTAATCGAAAATGCAGTATTCCTTCATCTACGAGGTTTGCAATATGACGTTTTTGTAGGAAAAAAAGATAATCTGGAAATTGATTTTGTTGGAGTAAAACAAGGGAAAAAAATTTACATTCAGGCGACTTATTTGTTATTAGATGAAAATACAAAAAAACGCGAATTTGGTAATCTCCGATCAATACAAGATAATTATCCTAAATATGTAGTAAGTTTAGATGAGTTTTATCGCGAAAGTGACAATGAGGGAATTAAGCATATGCATTTACGTGAATTTTTAAAATTGACAAATTTAGACAGATAAACAAAAACCTCAAACCTCAAACCCCAAACCCCAAACTTCAAACTTCAAACTTCAAACCCCAAACTCTTAACAATGCTTTATCCCGATCATTTCGAACAAAAAATAGATTTTATTACCATTCGCCGGTTGTTGAAAGACAAGTGTGTGAGTACACTGGGTGAGGAAAAGGTTGATGAAATTCAATTCTCATCGGATTATGCCGAAGTCATGCGTTTGATCAGTCAGACCGACGAAATGCTGCGTGTGCTGACTTCCGACAGTGATGAACTGCCCATCGGTGATTTCTATGATGTACGTCCGGCTTTATCGCGTGTCAGGATAGAAGGGCTGTTTCTGGATGAACTTGAAGTGTTTGATTTGCGCCGGGCCTTGGAAGCTGTGCGCCGTCTCGTTGCATTTCTGTCAAAACATGAGGCGGAAGTGTATCCCAATTTACATGAACTGGTGGTGGGAGTGGAGACATTTCCGCTTATTATACAACGTATTGATGCCATTCTGAATAAATTCGGCAAAATTAAAGACAATGCTTCTCAGGAACTGGCGCGGGTACGCAAAGATACTTTCCAGGTACAAAGCAGTATATCCCGTACGTTGAATGCCATATTGCGGCAGGCTCAAACGGATGGCTATGTCGAAAAAGACGTTGCACCCACCATGCGTGAAGGCCGCCTCGTTCTTCCTGTATCCCCGGCATTTAAACGAAAAGTAAAAGGAATTGTCCACGATGAATCGGCTACCGGTAAAACAGTCTTCATAGAACCGACCCAGGTGGTGGAAGCCAACAACCGGTTGCGGGAGCTGGAAGGGGAGGAGCGTCGTGAAATCATGAAGATCCTGGTAGAATTCACCAATTTCGTTCGTCCGCATTCAGAAGAGATTTTTGCATCGCAATACTTTCTGGGTCAGATTGACTTCTTACGGGCAAAAGCACTCTTTGCGATTGAAATCAAGGCCATTAAACCACGTGTCGATGATATGTGCCAGCTGGAATGGGCAAAAGCAGTCCACCCGATTTTATACCTTTCACTCAAAAAGCAGGGTAAAGATATTGTACCGTTGAATATCATCCTGAACGAAAAGCAACGGATATTACTTATTTCAGGCCCGAATGCCGGTGGTAAATCGGTGTGCCTGAAAACAGTAGTTTTGTTGCAATATATGATTCAGTGTGGGCTGCTTGTCCCCCTTCACGATAGCAGCCGGGCAGGTATTTTCGAAAGATTATTTATTGACATTGGTGATGAGCAATCCATTGAAAATGATCTTTCAACCTATAGTTCGCACCTGTTGAACATGAAGTTTTTTATCAAAAACATCACTCCTAAAACCCTTTTGCTGATTGATGAATTTGGTACGGGTACCGAACCGTTGATCGGCGGGGCAATTGCCGAAGCTTCATTGGAACGCTTTAACCGGAATCTGGCTTTTGGTGTGATTACCACGCACTATACCAACCTGAAGCATTTTGCAGAAGATGCAGAAGGAATCGTAAACGGTGCCATGCTTTACGACCGTCAGCATTTGCAACCGCTTTTTCAACTGGACATTGGTAATCCGGGAAGTTCTTTTGCTATTGAGATAGCCCGTAAAATAGGATTGCCGGAAGATTTAATTGCCGAAGCTGCCGAGAAAGTAGGAGCAGAGCATCTCGATTATGATAAACATCTCCAGGATATTGTACGGGATAAACGATATTGGGAAAATAAACGCCAACTCATTCGCCAGAAAGAAAAACGGTTGGAAGAAGTATTGGAAAAATACGAAGTAGAACTGGCTTCGATTGATCGTCAACGCAAAGAGATTACTACGAAAGCAAAGGACGAAGCCAAGAACCTGTTGTCGGATGCCAATGCAAAAATTGAAAATACCATACGTCAGATCAAGGAAGCCGATGCTGAAAAGGAAAAGACCCGTACGGCACGCAAAGAACTGGAAGATTTTAAAGAAAGGATAAAAGATGAACCGATCGCAAAATCAAAGCATTCGGACAGGAACCTGAAAAGTATACAAGAAGGTCTCCGGTTTATCCCGAAATCAGAATTAGACAATGATGAACCCGTAACTCAGAACCCCGAACCGGTAACGCATAACCTGCAACGCAAAACGCGGAACGCGGAACACGTAACACGAAAAGTCGAAATACCTACTTTCAAAATAGGAGGTACTGTTCGGTTAAAAGGTCAGGTTGCAACCGGAATAATTGTCGAGCTGCAGGACAAACAGGCTCTTGTTACATTTGGAAATATGAAGTCGACGGTGAAACTGTCAAAACTGGAACCGATTAGCAACAATCAGATTAAGAAAGAGGCCCGTAAATTTGAAACATTGGGGAATACGACTACCGATGAGGTTAGGCAACGGAAGCTTACCTTTTCTTCTGAAATAGATGTCCGTGGCATGCGTGGGGACGAAGCCATACAGGCAGTGATGTACTTTATTGACGATGCCATTATGGTTGGAGTTGCTTCTGTAAATATTTTGCATGGCACAGGTACCGGTGCGTTACGACAAATGATCAGGCAATATCTGGGTACTGTGAATGGTGTTCGTACATTTCATGACGAACACATCAATTTTGGGGGAAGTGGAATTACGGTGGTGGAGTTTGAATAAAAAGAAGAGATTTCTATAAACTGTTTCCTTCTGAACTGGTTGAAAGAAGATCGGATAGTATGTTTCTTTTCGAAATTTCAGAAAGCCCTGTATTGAATGAATCCAAATTGGTTTAACCTCAATAACCTGAAAGAACTGAGTCTGTTTAAAAGGATAGGCGTTTAGGACGCCCAATTTAATTGCCTCCGGCTTTAGAGACTGTGTAAAAACGAATAAAGTTGAATATATTATTTACGAATTGAAAGTTCAGCTATTTATTAAATAAGGTAAATAAGGTTGGGTTTTGTGTGTGAATGGTTTTCTACTAAGGTTTAGTACTTAAAAATAAGGTTTTTAAAGAATAAAACCTTATTTTATTTTGTCAACCTCAGTAGAAATGAATCCTCACTATTTCTAAACCTTATTCCCTGATTTAAATGTTAAGTATCAATTTGAAAGTATTTGTTATTTAAAATTTTCTTTTTACACAGCCTCTTTAGAGACTGTGTAAAAACGAATAAAGTTGAATATATTATTTACGAATTGAAAGTTCAGCTATTTATTAAATAAGGAAAATAAGGTTGGGTTTTGTGTGTGATTGGTTTTCTACTGAGGTTTAGTACTTGAAAATAAGGTTTTTAAAGAATAAAACCTTATTTTCGTTTGTCAACCTCAGTAGAAATGAATCCTCACTATTTCTAAACCTTATTCCCTGATTTAAATGTCAAGTTTCAATTTGATAGTATTTGAGTTTTAAAATTTTATTTTTACACAGCCTCTTTATCCGGAGGATTGAATAGTTGAATAATTTAGCTTTTACTTCTTATCCAGTTTGCCAAATACATTTTGCAACAAGGTGGTAACCCTTTCAGCCGGATTTGTCCGTATGGCTTTTTCCTGTTCGGCAATTTTAATAAACAATGCATCTAAGGCTTTTTCAGTCACGTAATTCTCTAAATTTACAGTAACAGGTTTCATTCTCGAAAATTTCCCGACGGATGAATTGGCAACTCCATTGTAATTTGTGCAAAGAAGATTCCAGGTTTGACTGGTAGATACATTGGCAACAAGCGGTTTGCTTAATGATACTTTTACTTTGGGGGCAAAAGCTGCTTTTAATTCAGCATAGGTGTTTTGTCGCAGGTATTCGGTAGCTGCATTTTCTTTCCCGTATAATATACTTACTGCATCCTGAAAACTCATGTGCAGTATGGCATTTTTAAATATCGGTGTTGCTTCTTTTACAGCATCCTCGGCCGTGCGATTCATGGATAGTATGGTCTTGTTTACCAGGTCCTGCCCGCCGGGAACTAATTTAATGCTGTTGGTTATTGGTTTGGCTTCGGGAGGCAGCATTAACTTCAAAACGGCGTCATTGAAAAAGCCGTTTTCTATACCCAGCTTCCCGACTGCTTTTTCGATACCGACATTTAATGAACTTTTTAATCCATCTGTAATTTCGGCATTCGAAACAGGTGTTTTAGAATTCTTTGTAATCCCGCTCAGGGACTTTACCAGATTCAATTGTGCCTGACAAGAGAGTGTGAGGCAAATCAGGATGAAAAATACAACTTTTTTCAAAGTCAAATAAATAATTAGAGCTCATTTTATTGTGCAAATGTAGTTCTTTTTCCAGTAGATTTTATATTTTAAATATCTTTTTGTCCGAACATTTTTTTTTTAAGAACGTTTATACTTACAAGAATGTAAGTATATCAAATACAACTTAATTAAAAAATAATATGAGTAAAATTGAAAAGATTGTTGCCCGCGAAATTCTTGATTCGCGTGGAAATCCTACCGTTGAAGTAGATGTATTTTTGGAATCAGGCGTAATGGGTCGTGCTTCGGTACCATCAGGGGCTTCAACCGGTGAAAACGAAGCAATTGAATTACGTGATGGCGATAAAAAACGTTTTCTGGGAAAAGGGGTTTTAAAAGCAGTTGGCAATGTAAATACAATTCTTGGTCCTGCATTGATTGGAATCAGTGCTTTGCAACAACGGGCAATTGATAAATTGATGATTCAACTGGACGGTACCAAAACAAAATCAAACCTGGGGGCTAATGCCATTCTGGGTGTTTCACTGGCAGTGGCTAAAGCGGCAGCCGAATATCTTGAAATACCATTATACAGGTATATTGGTGGTACAAATGCTTTTGTATTGCCTGTTCCAATGATGAATATTATTAATGGAGGTTCTCATTCAGATGCCCCTATTGCTTTTCAGGAATTTATGATTCGTCCGGTAGGTGCCACCTCATTCCACGAGGGATTGCGTATGGGAGCGGAAGTGTTTCATTCACTGAAGAAAGTGCTCCATGACCGGAATTTAAGTACCGCAGTTGGTGACGAAGGTGGATTTGCACCGGCATTGAAAGGTACCGAAGATGCTTTGGAATCCATCATTGTTGCTATCGAAAAAGCCGGTTACAAAGCCGGAAAGGATGTTATGATCGGATTAGACTGTGCTGCTTCTGAATTTTACAAAGATGGCATTTATGATTATTCGAAATTTGAAGGTCCTAACGGAGCTAAACGAACCTCGGCACAACAGGTAGACTACCTGGAAGAACTGGCAAACAATTATCCGATCGATTCAATCGAAGATGGTATGAATGAAGGTGACTGGGATGGATGGAAATTGTTGACTGACAGATTGGGTAGTAAGATTCAGCTGGTGGGTGATGATTTATTTGTTACCAATGTCGATTATCTGAAAAAAGGAATTGATTTGGGTTGTGCCAACTCGATTCTGATCAAAGTAAATCAAATCGGAACATTGTCCGAAACACTTGATGCCATTGAAATGGCTCACCGGGCAGGTTATACTTCCGTAACGTCTCACCGTTCCGGTGAAACCGAAGACTCAACCATTGCCGATATTGCCGTTGCCACCAATTCAGGTCAAATAAAAACAGGTTCATTGAGCCGTTCCGACCGGATGGCAAAATACAATCAACTTTTACGCATTGAAGAAGAACTTGGTGATCTGGCAGTGTATGGTTTTAAAAAATAAGAAAAAATGACAGAATTGTAATTTTGTCCGACTTTTTTTCAGTCTTATATGAATGCCATCTGACAAACAGATGGCATTTTTCAGTTGTACTATTTAGGTTTTTTTACGAACGAAATATTCAAAGTTAATACGAGTTAACTACAAATTTTGCACTGTTAATTATAAGAAAATATTTCAGAATTATAAACTAGTAGGCATACCTTTTGTTTGTTGGGTATCATTACTTATTTTCAAAAATCGGAAAAGATAATCAACAATTATTAATAATAGAATTATGAAAATTATGAATGCAACAAAAAGAATGAGAACACTCGGTTTTTTCGCATTAATCGTAGCAGTGAGTGTAGCTACAAATTTGACCACCAATTTAATTTCTCACCAAAAGGAAAGTCAGAACTTTCAAAACAATCAACTTCCGGTAGGTTATGCCAAATTTTCACATGTTGCCAATGCCATGGAAACTGACTTTACCGTAGCCGCTGAATTATCGATACATGCGGTGGTTCATGTGACCACAAAAACTCCAATGAGATCTCAACAGATGGAAGGATTAAATGATCCTTTTTTTCAGTATTTTTTTGGTGTCCCTAAACAGCAAAACCAACCCAAAGAAATGCCTATGCAGGAAGCATCAGGATCGGGTGTGATTATTTCAAATGATGGCTATATCGTTACCAATAATCATGTGGTTGATGGTTCTTCCGTCATTGAAGTCACCCTGAATGATAAACGTACTTTTAAAGCAAAGGTGATCGGGACCGATCCGAATACTGATATTGCCCTGATAAAAATAGATGCGAAAGATTTGCCGGTGATTGTATTTGGAAATTCAGATTCTCTGAAAGTAGGGGAGTGGGTGTTGGCTGTGGGTAATCCGTTTAATCTGACTTCGACTGTCACTGCCGGAATTGTGAGTGCCAAAGCCAGAAATATCAACATCATCAATTCTCAAATGAAAATTGAGTCGTTCATTCAGACCGATGCAGCTGTTAACCCCGGTAATAGTGGAGGTGCATTGGTGAATACGCATGGAGAACTCGTGGGAATTAATACGGCTATCGCCTCCCAAACAGGATCGTATGCCGGGTATGCTTTTGCAATCCCGGTAAGCATTGTTCAAAAAGTAGTGGCTGATCTACGAAAATACACCGTCGTTCAACGCGCAGTCTTAGGCATAGAAATTAAAGATATTACCAGTGAACTTGCAAAAGAAAAAGATCTTAAAACACTGGAAGGTGCGTATGTTGGAAAAGTAGGATCCGAAAGTGCTGCCAAAAAAGCAGGCGTCAAGGAAGGCGACATTATCAATCAGGTAAATGGAGTTGCTGTCAAATCGGTTTCTGAGTTGCAGGAACAGATAGGTCGTTATCGTCCCGGCGATAAAATTACCATTGCTATTCTTCGTGATAACAAAGTGCAAAAGTTGAATGTTGAATTGAAAAACCGTCAGGGAAGTACAGGAGTTGTTTCGGCCGAATCGAGTGATGATATTTTAGGAGGTACTTTTAAAGAACTGAACGATAAAACAAAAGAACAATTAGGTGTAGATTTTGGTGTTGAAGTCAAATCCCTCTCAAAAGGGAAATTAGCGGATCAGGGGATTAAACCGGGATTTATCATTCTGAAAATTAACTATCAACCTGTCCGGACTGTTTCAGATATTCAGGAAGCATATAATGCCGCCATGAACAATGGAGAGCAGGAAAAGGTTTTGTTGATTACCGGTTTGTACCCAAGTGGTAAAATAACCTATTTTGCGATTAATCTGGCTGATTAAACCCGATTGAAGATTCTTTGTGATCAAAGAACAAACTCACCCTGTTTTGAGTTTGTTCTTTCTTTTTATCAACAATTCAAAACAAATTTAAGATTACTGCGTTACATATTATTAGATACTCATAAATTCAATCATCCCCGGATTCATTACCGAATACTACATAAACATTTCAAACGCTCTGATAAAATTATTTAATTACTTAAATGAAATGTTTATATTTGCGAATTAAAATCCCTCAATGGTGAACAATAAACATTTTGTAAACTTCCTATCCCATAATTTGTTAGGTTAAATATAAACAACGCAAATCTTTTTGCTTATTTCGTTTTGTAAACCCGAAAAAAACAACTACTTTTGCAAGCTAATTTTCATTCATTAAATGAGACAATTAAAAATAACAAAATCAATCACGAATCGTGAAAGTGCATCGCTTGACAAATATTTGCAAGAGATTGGACGAGAAGATCTTATCACAGTCGAAGAAGAAGTTGAGTTAGCTCAACGGATACGGGGAGGTGATAGACTAGCTTTGGAAAAACTGACACGTGCTAACTTACGTTTTGTTGTTTCAGTTGCTAAACAGTACCAAAATCAAGGCCTCAGTCTACCGGACTTAATTAACGAAGGCAACCTTGGACTGATAAAAGCAGCAGAAAAATTTGACGAAACACGTGGATTTAAGTTTATTTCCTATGCTGTGTGGTGGATACGTCAATCTATTTTGCAGGCGTTGGCTGAACAATCGCGTATTGTGCGCTTACCTTTAAACCAGGTTGGATCATTAAACAAAATCAACAAAGCTTTTTCTAAATTCGAACAGGAAAACGAACGCCGTCCTTCTCCGGAAGAACTGGCCGAAGTGTTGGATATCCCTGTTGATAAAATCGCTGACACAATGAAAGTATCAGGCCGTCATATATCGGTAGATGCCCCATTTGTTGAAGGTGAAGACAATAGTTTGTTGGATGTAATGATTAATGATGATTCTCCTAATGCGGATCGGGTGTTGATTAACGAATCACTCTCCAAAGAAATAGAACGTGTTTTAGCCTTCACACTGTCTGACAGGGAACGCGACATCGTTAAGAAATTCTTTGGTATCGGAGTTACTGAAATGACCCTTGAAGAAATAGGAGATGAATTTGGTTTAACACGTGAACGTGTACGGCAGATTAAGGAAAAAGCAATTCGGAAATTGAGACCAAATGCCAAGAGCAAATTATTAAAAGGATTTTTAGGATAACCGGAACGATAGTACGGAATCTTAAATTTTGAATACGAAGCAACCCGAAAGAGTTGCTTCTTTTTTGTATATGCTCAATAGGAATCAGTTTAGAATATTCTTTCAGATTTATTAATTGCAATTCTAAAAACAGACCATGTTAATACAGAATATAAATCCAATTGATAGACTAATTTTAGAATAAATCCGGATTGTTCCATTCTTTGATGTTTTATTTTATGTTGCCTGCAAGCCCGGCTGTCAAATGATAGTATTAGTCCTTGTTTCATGTGTTTTACTGGCTTTTGTGAATAAAATGGGAGAAAGTATCATTTAAAAAGAAATGAGCTTAAAAAGGCTTCAGAATGCTTAAAATTGAATACCCAGTCAATAAATGAAATAAAGTACTATCGAATTTTGAACAATCAGACTTACTAATTATCATCAAAATATCCAAAACCATACTTGTTGCATTTATACGTTGTGGATGAATATGTAAGATAAAATATGGCGGATGGGCATAATCCGGATAATATTTAAAATAATTTATCTGTTTAAATCTGTTGACAAACCCGTACATTCATCTTTTGTTTAATTTCGTCTAAACAAATAATCTGTGTAAATCAGTGTAATCTGTGGACAATCATTTGTTTAATTTCTTTTTTAAACAAATAATCAGTGTAAATCAGTGTAATCTGTGGACAATCATTTGTTTAATTTCTTTTTTAAACAAATAATCAGTGTAAATCAGTGTAATCTGTGGACAATCTTTTTATTTAATTTCTTTTTTAAACAAATAATCAGTGTAAATCAGTGTAATCTGTGGACAATCTTTTGTTTAATTTCTTTTTTAAACAAATAATCAGTGTAAATCAGTGTAATCTGTGGACAATCATTTTCTTTAGTATCTTCTTATAATCAGAATCATCAAACTTAAAACCGCTGACTTATATTAAAATAAATACTTGCATAATTGTTTTTAACACCATTGTTTGTTTCTAAAGTTCCTTCAAAATTTACGGATAGGGCTGTTTTTTTTGCAACTCTCCAGAATAAACTCATTGCTCCGATATTTTGATTTGTGGGCATTGTCGGATT
>Ga0302273_1000109_pt1 | contig 43282 bp, 72 predicted proteins | sample III_Bog_N1_3_FD_198774 | JGI IMG/M metagenome (GOLD analysis project Ga0302273, IMG submission 198774) | Peat permafrost microbial communities from Stordalen Mire near Abisko, Sweden - III_Bog_N1_3 | ecosystem: Environmental > Terrestrial > Soil > Wetlands > Peat | place: Sweden: Abisko... | reverse complement strand
ATCTGCGTTTTTCTTTCGGATAAGCAATTTCTTCATCAACAGTTCGACTTACATCTTTTTCAGGTAATCCATTTTCTAATAGTCTTGTGTATACGCGCAAGGCTATTTCTTTTTGTATTTTTCGCTGTGATGCGTGATCGATTGTCATTTGATTTTCTAGCTTGTGCTCTACCGTTTGGATACGACCTTTGATCTTCTTTTGTTCTTCTAGCGACTGAATCATCATATCTTCAATAGACATAGGCAATGCTGATTTTTTATACTGCTTTTCGACTTCGATAAAATATCTTCTTGCCTGCTGTCCCTTTTCGGATCTTTGAATCATGCAAATTTCTTTTGCCATATCAAGGCTTATTTCGTGGTCGGTACGTTTGTATTCGTTCCCTTGAGCTGTTACTTTTTTTTGAGTAATAGCTTGATAGTCTTGGAAATACATAAATCCGTATGCAGTCATACGATTGAACCAGTCATTATATTTTGTTTCAACTTCCAAAAATTCGTGTAAGTCTCTGCATGAGACTGTTTTGTCATAAGCTGCTGATTCATTAATTTTAATTAGTTCCATAATTATTCTCCTTTTATTCTATTTCGTCCAAGGCTTGTTCCCAACATACAGCACATTTATATAACGAAACACTAGCTATGTTAGTGCAATGATCTTTTAAATCGTAATCCGATGGACATTCATTCTTCACTATACTTAAAACTTCTTCCGATACCAACTTAACGCACTTTATTTTACTTTTAACTTCGTCGGTCAATTGTTTCATTTTTCTTCTCTCTCCTTATTTTTCAAATATTCAGAACATGCCATTTTTACAACTGTTGATACTGGGATCCCGACTTCATCTGCTATTGTCTGCAGCTTTTTATACATTTCATCCGTAAATACAATTGATCTAGTAACCATATGTTATCACCTCCTTAATAATATTATACCATTATATATAGTTAATTACAACTTATTTTATATATAAACAATAAAATATTGTATCTTATAAATATTGATATATAATTAACTTAGGGGGTGTTATTATGCCTTTTGTGGCATTTATAGAATTTGATGAAAAAATTAAAAGCAGGTTGCCTACGGATAGTACTACGTATATATGTACTATGGATGGCATAGTCGATGAGGTTAAGGGAAAGGCTTGGCTAGAATCAGCATACGGAAGTATCTCTAAAGAAATAACCATGTGTGACGAATCAGGAAAAGAAACGATAGTAAAATAAAAAGGCGAGGGCTTAATAGCCCCTGCCTTTTTATTTCTTCCAGCCGTATGCTTTTTTCTCTTTGCACTTATACATTTTGTGCAATGCCTTGTCATGCATCATCATGTAAGTGTTGTCCCATCCCACAAATTCACCTTCGATGTACTCACGTTGGATCTTTACTAAACGTTCATTTTCTTTCTTTATCAGGCAATCTACCATCGGAATAACGCTATAACTATTTCCGCTTAAAGCTAATTCCATAATACGATTTAATCTGACAATATTTTCTGAGCACAAAGTATGATCTAAGTTTAATCCATCTTTAAGACTAGCTACTAACGTAGGTGATACATATGCAAATTCTTCTGTCGGCAAAACACCAAGATAATCTATAATGTAATGCCGCAGTTCAGCCGATTCTTTATTTTCTTTGATGGACTGATAACGTTTCATTCTCTTAAAGCCGTTAAGTCCCATCTTATGATATATTCCTGCCAAGTCTGCTGCAAAATGGCTGTTAATCTGTTCCCATGCCATTTGTTCCGCAAGCAACGTATCTAAGTCAGCAGCAGGATCAACAGTGTAAACCTGTCCCTGTGACCACATTACCTTACCCATATTTTACACCACGGTTCCTACAACGGTTTCCATGTATGCGAGAGTAGTTGCCGCAGCCCCTACTGCCATAAACGAAGCCGCTGAATCGATCTTTAAAATACCACTTTCTGTTCCAAGTGCAGTCAATTCAAAATCGTAATTTGTTGCCGACGGAATACTTGCAGCCGCCCCGGGAATTTGTTTCTTTACGTAAGCTACTGCCGCCCCTGTATTTTGCAGCATCAACGTTATTCTGCGTGCATTAAACGGTACGACCGTCACTGCTACTGTTGTTAATGAAATTGGACTAGCCATTTAGATTACCTCCCTCACACCGTAACCGTAGATGGGATAAGGTGACGTAAGATAACGTTTGTTTGATCTTGCTGATAAGTTTGGAAAGCAATCGACTGAGCCAAGTTGCTGTTTTGATTTTTCGCATCAGCAAGCTGGGTTTGAAGATTCTGGACGTTAAGGTCATTGATGAGCGAACGTGTTGCAGAACCATCAGCCGTGATCGTTGATTTAATTTCGCAGCAGCATGCAGCCATTTGTGCAGCAATTGCATTTTGGCTTGCTATGATTGCGTTGAAACCGTTGCCATTATCGCGAGACATTTCGTTAAACGACTGTAAGTTAGTCGTGGTTAAGTTGTTGAAAGAGTTAAGTTGCTGTAAAGCGTTTTGATTGCTCTGCGCCATAATGTCTCTGCCAAGACCGTTAATGCTTGTCAAAGTCGTGTAATTTGATGCTTGTTGCTGTGCCAATACGTTTGCATTTCCGGCCTGATAAGTTAAAGCATTCTGACTAATACCCTGCAAGTTAGCAATATTGGCTGCGTTTAAACTGCCTTCGAGTTCGTTGATTTCGCTTGAAATAGCCCCTGTAGACAATTGACTAGCTAACCCTGTAACTTGTGCCTGAATACCGTTAAGCTGTCCAACCTGAGCACCTTCTACCACGCCACCTGCGCCTCCCATATTGCCGAAGCCGTTTCTACCACCAAATAAAAGAGCACCAATAAGCAAACCACCGATTCCGCCCATGCCACCAAAGCCAGACGAATCACCTGTGCCACTACCTAGTACTACCGGATATCCTGACGTTTCTGTTCCTGCGATCATAATAAAACATACCTCCTATAAATTAGATTCTATACTAATTATAGGAGGTATTTGACGTTCCATACTGTAAATAAACTGTAATAAAATTGTAATATTTATATGGTCGTCTTGCGGTTAAATGTTTGCTTATACTGATAGATTCTGTCTATGATCTTTCGCTTGCGTTTGGCTACCGAATCGACGCAAATATTTAAATCTTGAGCAATATATTGATTAGACTTCTTATTGCAAAATGCGTTAATGAGCAGCCGTAAATCATCGTCAACAAAGCCGCATTCGTCTGCTATCATTTTAAGTTCGCTTTTCGACATGTTGTTAAGCTGTTCTTTGATTGCCTTATTCTCTTCATGGCGGTTCATTGTTTGGCACCTTGACCATACTTGCTAACTATCTTGCGGTTGGCTGATTCTAAGATGGCGTTAAATGATATTTTACCTATATCGGTACTGTAATCTAGCCCGATCTCTTTTGCTACGTCCTCCGCAGTGTGGTTGCCCGTCTTGTCTGCCCTGAACATAATTACTTCTTGTTGACTTAATCCTGCATCGGTACATAGTTTGTCAAACTGCTGTAATTGCTCCGGTGTCATCGTTTTAAACTTGTCATCATATTATTATTTTAGCAGGTGATTAGCCTGCCGTAGATATAGGATCACACTCCTTTCTACTTTTTACTATTAGCTTCAAACTTTTTACTTATCGTCGCCTTACGTTCCGCATATGAATAGCCTAGACCGATAAGTCTAACATCTTCATCCTGTAGCCATTCCAATACTTCTAGCGCTGCTGGTTCGCCGCTTAATGCATCTTTAAACGACTGCTCCGGTTTCAAGCCTAAGTGTTTCCTTACATCACCGTAATTTTTCCCGAAGATTGGCACCGTGAAAATGTTCATTTCGTTGGTAAAATGGTAAAACTTTGGTTCTTCGTGCTGTGATCTTATTAGGTCTGTTAATTTGTCGTGTTCTAAGATAATTTCAAATTCGTCTACTGCCATTTTTATACACTCCTTTATCTATAACTTTCATGTTCTGACTTGCACAGCAACTTTAGAGTATCCCTCATGCCCTGCTGTTGCTCTAATTGGTCTACAGTCTTAATCTCTATTGCCTTACAGTTTAACCACTCTTGTTTAGCTTTCTTAACTTCATCGTGTGCGGCTGCATATGCGTTTATGATTGTCTGATGATTTAGCTTTAATCCGTATTGAGCAATAGCCATAATTTTTGCCGTGCTGAGTAAGTCATCGTACTTTGATCTTGCGTTCATGCGATTGATCTTGTACTGCGTTAAGTGACTGCCTATTTCTCGTATGTTATTCTCAGCCACTTTTAGCAGACGTTGGTGTTCTTGTAGTCCTCCGGTTTCGCTGAGTATTATGTCTTGCATCTAAACGCCTCTCTTTGCTCAATTAAACTGTTTACAAATCTATCAATGTATCCCTTGTATCCTTCTTTGTTTGAGTAAATTTTTATAATTAATTTTATTTGTTCATCATCTAAAATAATTCTGTTTATACGTAACTTTTTATATAAATATTCTTCAACTTTGTTCAATTAATTCACCTGCTTTTTATATTTATCGATGTTCTGTTCCGTTTGGTCGTACCAATCCGATATTCCGTATTTAAACGTTTCACATCGTCCTTGTTGGTTTATAACCATATGCTCTTCATTCGTATTTTTAGTACACATATCTTCCCAATAAAATTTACATTTATCATTCATACAGCATAAGTTTATAGCCATTTAATCACCTTCTTTCGGTTTAAACATGCATTTTTTAACTAAGCATACACGGCATGGATCTTTTTTCCGCTTATCTCTACCTTGGTATTTGCAAAATTCACATTGGTTTAAGTATAATTTTAAACATTTTTCTTGTATTTTACAACTATAGCACTCCTTAAATTCCATAATATCACCTATTTTCTAAATATTCTGTATTATTCTTTATTCCACTTGTTTTCTCCGTCTCGTTCACGAAGATACGCTTTGCACATAAACTTTATTCCCTGCGGATTTTTACCGAAATGTGCTTCTCTGTGGCACCATGTACACAGCATAACCATATTTTCCTTTACATCTTCCTTGTCAATTCCGTGGTTAACATGGTGAGAAGGTGTTCCCGTCATTACTGACTTTTGGCACAATACGCATTCTCCATAATCTAACTCGTATACTTTTTCATGTAATTTTCTTAACGCTGCACCTTTCAATCGAATAGGTTTATTTTTGCTTAACATTATCTGACCTGCTCGCCTTCTCAATGATTATTCTGTTATCTTCATTGCATATAAAAACGTGATCTCCTTTAGTACACCCTAACTCGTTTAGCTGCTCTGTCATTCTTACCATGAGGGCGGTATTGTTAGTACCTACCCTTACATATCTTTCGTTTTTTCTCAAATTCACCGCCCCTTTACTTACTATATTATAACATATGTTTAGATATATTTCAAGTTATAATTTACGATCAATTTTGTTCCGTTATTTTTATCATCATTATTTTACCAAGTGCTTCTAAACCAAGCTTTGTGACAAAATAATAAGTATATCCTTCATTTGGTTTGTCTCCACTGCGACTTGTAGCAAGTCCTTTATTTACTAAATCTTCCCATTCTTTACTATTTCCATTTTCGCAAAAATAGTTTCTATAAGCATTGTATTTGTGCCTCTGTATACTTTTTGCGTTTTGCAATCCTATTGCATGCTGCATTAATTTTATTTGTTCATAATTTATTTCCATGTTACATTTTACCCTCCAACTTTAATTTTAAAATGTGGCATTGTGCGTATGCTTGCCATATGTCCGCTTTGAATCCAAAGAACCAGTCCGGATTAGATTTTGTTCCCTTGCCTCCTTTAAAATCATGTTTAGCATATTTCTCGATCAAAGCCATACGTATAAGCGAATCATTTGCCATCATAGTTCCGCATATGCCTATTTTTTCATCGTTGCGATATATTGGTACTATTTCTTTAATTTTAGTCGTATGCGTGATGCAGTAGCTTAATTCACCTATGAAGTAGCAAGTCTCAAATGTCTCTTTTCCTACTCCACTATTTTTACCGCCAATACATTGCATTAATTCAATTGCAACGTGTTTAACGTTCCAAAATTTTATAGTTGATGCGATATGACTTATTAACCATGTATTTTCTACTTTACCGAAAACCATCGGCTTTAAATCTTCTTCTCTGCACACTACGTATGCGCTTTCAGTTGATCCTGGATCTATACTTAAAAACATATTATTCCTCCTAAAATGGATAATCTAAATTACTTATTGCATTATCCTTAATTACCTGGTCAGGTTTTAACGAAATTGATATTTGTCCTCCCATTAATTGATATATTAAATTATCATCTTTGTCGTAAACGTAAACCATTGGAAATCCGTATTTATTTCTAACTTCTTCTACTTCTATTGATGCAACTAATCCAAAATTATATTTTGCACCAACATAAATTGTATCTGCTTGCATTAGCCCTTCGCCAATTCCGACAGAATAAATCGTGCTGCTCATAACTTCTCCTCCTAAAATGGACAATCTAATTTTAAAGATTCATCCCAGCTTAATTCTTTTGTACATTCGCACACTTCTGGATTGTCTAAGCATTTTATTTCGCTTACACATTTATTTGATATTCCACAGTCTTGGCAGAATATACGGCAATATGGTAGATTTATTATTTTGTACCTATTGCAGTTTATCAATTTATTCACCTTCTTTTCTGTAATATACTGAAACTTGACCGCCATACACTCCCATTACTATATTTCCTTTTTCGTCAAATGCTTCAACCATAACGATAGGTCTTGTAGCAGTATCTACTTCTATGCGGCTAACTATATCGCCAGATAGTTGTCTTCCTACGTCTATACTTGCTTTTCCGTTTTCATATTCTACCGAAATAACTTCTCTCATAATATCACTCCTAACCTTATTAGAGTGTTTGGCACTCCGTTGAGAGCACTCATTTGAATACTCTCTGCGCAATGTCAAAGTGAATATTGTTCCTTTAATCCATCGTAAATATCTTGAGCCATTTCTTCTGGTACTTCGTTTTCTTTAATATTAAATTCGTCGTCCATGCAAGAATCAATTCCTTTTAATGCTGTTTTAAATTTAATATCAAGTTTAAAACTAATTTGTTTTGCTAATTCTGTTCTTGTCATAATAGACACTCTCCTTTTCTCTATGTCTATATAATAACATATGTTTTAATATGTGTCAAACATTTATTTTACGTATCAAAACGGTACCTCTTCGTCACTACCTACTTGACTGCCGAATTGATCCGCTCCGCTTTTGTCAACTGGCTTGCCACCTGTAAACTCAACTTCATTCGCCACAATCTCTGTAACGTATCGTTTTGTTCCGTCCTGTGCATCATATGTCCTAACTTGTAAACGTCCCTCCACGATTACCTGTGATCCTTTTGCGATGTGGTCAGCGCATATCTCTGCTAGCTTATCCCATACTACACAGTTTATAAAATCGGCTGTTTGTTGTTCTTTGCTAAATCGTCTGTTTACTGCTACTGTAAACGATGCTACTGCTTTGCCACTTTGCGTATATCTGACGTCGGGGTCCTTGGTTAGCCGCCCCGAAATTATTATTTTGTTCATTGTTTTAACCTCAGTTCGTATTTTCGTTTAGCTTCTTGAGCATCTTTAAAATCATCAGCGTTGAAGCAGCACAAATATTCATAAATATCAAAATCATATATGTTATCTAAAATTATACATGCACTATTTCCCTGTAATTCAGCCATTGGATAACTTTCATATTGAGGTTTAATTATTTCTAAAAAATCGTCTAATTCTGAATACGGTACATGCACCAATCCTTTTAATTCACGTTCATTTTTGTCAAACTCAACTCCGGTTTCGTGGTTAATTAAAAAATCAAATAGTTTATAATCCATATCAATCATCACTCCTTTTATTTATTGCGCACGCAGCCATTATCATTACGCCTAATGTACAGCCTATCCATAAGCCGATTGCAAATGTTATCACTAGCTGTGTTGTACTATACATTTTTATCATCTATTCCGGCTTGTTTTTTAGACCAATCAATTAAATGATGCATGCAATCTTCTGGTGATCCGTTACAACCTGCGTGCGGTTTTTGAAAATAATCACAATCAATGCAATATTCATCTGACTTTGGTTTAAATATCCAGCCGCTTGCCATTATTTTTAATGCTTTTTCATATTTTTCAATTAATTCTTTTTCAAACACGTAAATCAACTCCCATCACGCCATCCAGTACGTTTTTAAACATAACACCAGCTTGTTTTCTTTGCTTTTTTTCGCGATGTTCTCGTTTGTGCCGATCAAATATAAGATAACTTTTACCTGTTGCTGCTATTTTGGGTGTACCTTCCATATTAGTTCATCCCCATATCGTAAGTTTTTTGAACGTATTCGCCTAACGTAACCACCGGAACATTTAACTTTTCTATAGGTTTAGGATACACTATCATGTTTTTGTACTTCTTTTCTGCCATTTCTTGTGGAATTGTTTGGTATCCTCCATACGGTACTAGTATTACTACAGTTTCGTGTCCTGATTCGGTTCTACGTTTTGCCTGTCGTATCCAATAGTCTATTTCATTTGTTGTCACGCTCTGGCCCCTTTCGGATCGCACCACACTAACATATCTTTGCATATTTCAATTATAGTGTAATCCGTTTCATTTTTAGGTACGTATAGTTTAAAGTCGCCGCACCCCATTGACTTAACATTAGTTATGCCGTGTAACTTGCAGTCAACTGACATTAGTATGCGTCCGCGTCGTTCGATCTCTAAAATTTCGTTGTAGTGTATGCATGGTAGACAGCCGTTATTTGCTCTACGCCATTCATTGCTTTTCGTTGACATTTCTACTACCTCCTAAAATATTAAACTTTTATCCAATTCAATTTTATTCAATGCTATAATATTTGCAGTTTTTGTCTGTTCAAGTTTTATGCCTGATTCAGATAATATTTTAAATGCCTTGCCTGATGACAGACCTGTTATTAATTCATCAATTTTTTCAAACTCTGAACTAATATTTGCTTTTTCAAGTTTATATTCAGCCGCAAGCTGTTGGTATTCATCATTTTCGTTATTACTACCGTTAAATTCCCAAATATTTCTTTCAATGTTTTTAGTGCTAACCAACCCCCATGACCGACAAAGTCTGTTTTCCATTTGCTGAAATCTTTCGTTTATTTTGTCAATGGTTTTAATGGCTTGTTTATAATGGTCTAAATCTATCCTAACACTTGGATGATCTGATAAATATTGTTCCTTTACTTTTATTGATTTTTCCTTGTATTTGCTGTTTAGTTTATCAATCCGCACCGATTTTAGTTTGCTAACCTGTTCTCTTAATTCTGTTTTTGTCATTTTATATTATTCCTCCTATAATCTTTTCCGTCCAATTTAACAACATAGCACATACCAAATATACGGCTCATGATACGTTTACCCTGCATTTCATCAATTATCTTACCCGACTTATCAAACGTTGATAGCCTTTCGTATAGTTCATTCGTTGAGTAGTTAGCCGTAAATATAGTTTGCCGTTTTGATGCTATGCGAGAATTAATAAGCATAAATAATTGTTCTCCTACCCATTGGCTCATTCGTTCTGCTCCTAAGTCATCTAGTACCAGCAATGGCACGTCTATAACTGCTCTAATTATCTCTGCCGTGTTGCCTTTATCGAAGCTGCACTTTATATCAAATAATAAATCTGGAACGCTGGCGAACATAGCAGAAACGCCTTTTTTTATTTTCTCATTTACGACAATCCCAGCTAACATGCTTTTACCTGTACCGGTACCGCCAAATAATAGTGCTCCCTTTGAATCATCATTTTCTACAATGTGTCTTGCTATCTTTATTGCTTTTTCATTGTCGGCTGTTATTTCATATGTTTTATTGTAATCTGCAAAACTCAATCCGGTAAATTCTTCCGGTATCTTAGAGAACGTCATCAGCTTGTTTAACTTTTTTTGCTTTCGTGATGATAGTTCCTTTTTGCATATATAGTAACTTGTGTTGAATTTACCGTATAGCGATGAAATAGTAGGTACCATTCCCTTGATATCCTGTTTGCATAATTCAATTCCTGCACATTCATTGCAATAGCTTTGCTTCTCTTCTATATCCGCAATATCAACAGCATAAGTTTCAAATTCTTCTTGATCAATCTTGTAAGAATTCTGGCAAGCTTTCTTCGGGATATTCGTCTTTATTATTCCGTCCTGCGTTAATCGTTGTCGTAGGCTGTCCAGTGAATTTTTGATATGTTCCATTACTACCTCCCTTGTTCCAGTTAGATAAAGCAGCATGCCAATTTTTCATTTTCGCTTTACCGACTAGCCATCCTTTAGATTCGTAAAAGTTAAAGAATCTTTCGGGATCGATTGTAGAATAAGATTTATCTTTGCAGTATTCTTCAATTTCTAAAATAGTGGGTGGCGTAAAACGCAAAGTTTTACATATATATTTAGTATCACTTATAGAAGTATCACTTATAGAAGTATCTTTGTTATGCGATTTTGTCATAACCCTTATGCCATTATGTCCTAAGCCTTGTGCGATTTTGTCATAACCCTTATGCGATTTTGTCATAAGGTCAAAATCTTGCAACCGGTCTAGTTTCTCAGTTGGAGCAATGTAAGAAAAATTACCTCGTACTCCGTTTCTTTGTTTCTTTAACATTCTAACTATCAAAAAATTATTACTGTAACTCTCAATTCTTCTCATCAGGTTACGCTTCGATCCTACAATCGGTATTTGCTCGAGAAGATAGCTGTAATTTACCCACATCAACCTATCATTATCGATTGTTATAAATTCCATTGTCGCCGATGAATATAGATCTTTTATTGTTCTTAATATAAACGCATCTTCAATTGATAATTTACTTTCTATTAACTTTTCTTGTTGAAATCCAAGTATTGTATACTTCACACAATCAAACCCCCTTAATCCATTTATCCAGCTTATCTTGATTTTTTGGTGATGGACTAAAACCACCGGACTCCCATGCCCTGTATGTCTGATATGATACTCCGATTAGTACTGATGCTGTTACCTGAGTTTGCTTTTTCTTCTTTCTAATTTTTATTAAATCTAAGTTGTTCATTTCCTACCTCCATTAAATTAATTATAGCATTAGTGCTATAAAATTGCAATAGTTATTTTATCTTTTTCTTGAAAGGAATAATATTACTATTTTCTTTCACTAGCTCTTTAAAGCTAACATCTTCGTTCACATAATATCTATATGATGCAATACACGCCCTAACACCGCCCACGATATCTACTGCCGCAATACGATCACACCAAATATGTTTTAGCTGCCCTTTAATACAATAGGTATCGTCTGACCATTTATGAATTGGCGGTAACTCTTCGCCGCGGCATAAAGTAAATTCTGATGATTCTGCTACTATTTCTCCTTTGAGGTTATGGACATATTTACCACAACCTGAGTGCATTCTAGTTTTACAATCGTTTATCGCATAGTGTTCGCATGATGCACATTTCATATTATTTACCTCCTATTGCTTCTTGCAAAACTTTGTCGTCTTCTGCCGATGATGATTGTGTCATATATTCATCGCTAAATTGTTTTAAGCCGCGAATAATTTCACCTGCCTGATTATTTGATAGGTTTTTGGAGGAATCAATCTTATACTTCATGAGCATGATTCCTTTCATATCGTCAGCCGATAATGACAACTCTTTAGCTAACGATCCTATTTTTTTTCGCTGTTCTTCTGTTATATGAGTTAACGATGGTTCTTTTTGTTCTTGATTCGGTGTTGCTGTTTTAGTTTGCTGTTTTGGCAGCGTTGTTTTTGTTTGTGGCTTTTGTTCTGACGGTGATTGCTGATTATTTGAATACTTGCTATCGCTAAATCCTCTATACACGTCAGCAGCAACACCAAGCATTTTCATTGCCGTTCCCAATGCATCTGTCGTAGCCATTTTATATGCTTCGTCATTGCCGTGGATACCGTTCTTATCTTTTTTAATTAAGAAGTCTCCACCCATAGCGGGGATTGGATTTCCCCACTTTTCGTTTTCGTAAACGCATAGTAAAACTTTAACAAATACCATAACTTGACCGTCGGGAACATCTTTTGTAAACATATCAACTATTTCAAATTTCCAGCCAATACCGCACGTTCCAAATTCGCTAGTCATTGCTTCATACCGCCATTGCGGATTTATGTCTGACTTATTTTTTAGGTTTCCAAACTCTATTTTTCTTAATGCTTCTTTTGGTGGAGTTCTTAAGCAATTATAATGTTTAAGATTGTCCAATTATTTCACTTCCCTTTTTATAACTTCGATATTGATATTTTTGATAAATTCATCAAATCGGCTTAACTGTTCCGCTGACATTCTCATAGTAATTCTGGTTACGATGGTATCTGTAAACTTATTTGGAATTATTGAGTTTAAAACAGGCTGCTGTGCTGGTGCTGCGATAACTGGTGCAACAACTTCAATAACCTTATTTTCTACCTCTGCTCGCTTTTTGGCGAATACTTCGATAATATTAGGTAAATCCATAAGGTTACAATCTTTCGTTTCGTGTGCGCAATCCTGTTCGGTAATAGGCGTATTCAAAGAGTAAGTGTCGCTATAGTTTTTACACAGCATATCAATTTGAATCTGTTTGATCTGTTCCTGCTGTTTTGCAGTATCTTCCAACGTTTGTTTTTGGAGTAATGCGTTGAGAGATTCGTTAATTGACTGAATGGCTTTGCCGCGTGTAGCTGTTCGCATAGTCCATTGAGAAGGGATGACGAAATCAAACATGTATTCGTCACGTAATCCAATATTTACAGCAATTTCTTTTGCTTCTTTCGTGTATTCGGTTCGCAGGTCGTTGATGCGTTTCTGTTCATATTTATCAATTTGATCTTTTAGAGGAGATTCTACAGCGGCAATAATATGCTGTAATTCTGAAACCTGCATTTCAAACGCCTTGACTGGCTTTTCCATATCTTTTTTTGTTTCTTTACGGAATTTTTCAAGTTTAACGCGGATCGATCCTAATTCCTTTTGATCTTTTTCCATGCTTTTCAGATTATCGGCTGTAACCACAAGTCCTGCAAACTTTTCTGAGTATGATTCCAATGTTGCTTTGATTGGCTCATTGTTCCATGTAAAGTTGTGAGTGTTTTCCAGCACCGTTAATTCCATTTTTAATTCGTCTTGTTGTTCAGTTACATTTTTCATTATTTGTTTTCTCCTTCTTCATAATAAAACGCTACAAATTCTTTGCATTCATACGCTTTACTTCCTGTAAACATTGAGTTTATTGATAAATTGTTTTTGTTAAGCCACGAAATTAATATGTCTTTGTCACATTGAAACGTAAGTTTTTCTTCATCCGACCAGTTACAAACGCCAAAAGCACCTATTTTTTTACTTAATTCATTGAGCAATGAAAATGTTTTTGCTGCGTTTTTACAAACTGTTTTTGTTGACATTGTATAACCTCCTAGTATAATAATTCTTCGATTGACACGTCTAATGCGTGTGCTAATTTGTTGAGTGTCGAAAGCTTGCAGTCCTTGTTTTTACCGCTTGATAGCAGCGTGATTGTCGTAATATTCACGCCTGATCTAAATGATAATTCTTCGATTGAGATATTAAGTTTGCTTCGCTCCATTCTTAAGTTTCGCGAGATTAATTCTGGATTTAATTCTCTATACATACCGTACCTCCATATTTATATAATAACAGTTTAGATTAATAATGTCAATAGTGTAATTAACATTTTATGAAGTTTACTTTTTAAATAGTGCAATTACGCCGTAGATTAAACCGCACGATCCTTCTACGGCTAAGATAGATTCCATTTCAAAGTCCGATATACCAAAGCCGACTAAAACTGCTGTTGCGACCATTATGCCAAAGAGGAAACCCTTTGCGAAGTCTTTCATTTTACCAACTCCTTATTTTGTCCTGTCCATTGCATAGCCATTGCTTTTGCTATACCGGAGAACGTTTTTGCTCTATCTTTGGCAGAAGTTTTCATACCGTCTTTTACGCTCAATCCTTTACGACACGCGCTTCCACTGGATACAAACTGAACATACTCACTTAACACATCTGTCGGTGTCAACATTGGTAATCCTTTAAGCCACAAGCACGTTTTTTTACTGTACGGATGACCATATTCATATGGCTGAATAATTTGGCTTCTTGGTGGCAAATTGTATACTTTACTTGAAATAGGATTTTCAATCGCTATCTTTTCACAATCTGCATTATAAAACATCATGAAAAATTCTTTTGCTTTAAGCCCTTTTTGGTAACGTCCTTGATATTCCCTTCTTAGGATATAGCCAAGATGCACCTGCGTTGCTTAAATACGTGCAAGGTGGAAATGCTATAATCATATCCCACTTAATCTTCAACAGCTGAGTAACATCTGTTTGCAAATGCCATTCTGGATGCCCACCGCTACATTCTTCAATATCACAGGAATATGCTTCGTGTCCTAATTTTCGTAATTCAATTGTAACTGATTGACTTTCTTCACATGCTACTAGTATTTTCATTTTACCAACTCCAGTTCATATACTCCGAATACGTCTTCTAGAAGTTCATCTAAAACGTCCCCTACTTCGACTATAGACATTTTTTCTAGGTGTATATGTCTTTCTATTACTTCATTTTTAACTAGGCAACAATCGAATCCTGTTGACGTTGGCTTGATATATAGTTTCATGCTGAACACTCCTTTTATATTAAGAATAATATGATAGGGGTACCGATCGACACCGAAACACCAATTGCTGCGATGATGATAAATAATAAATCGTTGTTCATAGATGATCTCCTTTCGTTTAATACTCTATGGAGCCTACCAGATCGATAAGCTCCAACAATGTCAATCGTTGCTCATTTCTTCACGCATAAATTTCGGCATAGAAGATGCATATTTGTGTGCTTTATTAAAGCACACATCTTGTGCAATAAGTGTAAGTAAATTTACTTCATTAAAACCTGTATTATTAACACTTGATTTACTGATATTAGTTTTAAACATATCACATTTTTCAAAAATTAAGTTGTCTAATATCGATCCAATAAATTCACAATATTTTAAATTTGAGTTTGATATACTTGCGCAAGACAAGTCACAATCTTTAAATTCAGCACTGTCTAATATGGCAAAATAAGCATTAAGTTTTTCAATATTAGATCCGTTAAATTCTGCCCCATCTGCGCTCGTCCAATGCATATGAACTTTATACATGCTAGAATTTTGAAAGTTTGCTCTATGCAAGTTAGCATAATCAAATTTGGTGTTATCAAGAATACAGTTGCTAAAATTACTCCACATCATTACAGAATTACTAAAATTTGAACCAGTTAAATCTAAGCCACTAAAGTCTATACCGCTGTTATTTTTACACATATCGTCAAGTCCATAACAATTAAATCTAAGATTGGAAAAATCAGAATTTGTTAAGTCTTTTTCTTTTAGTAGAATAGTTCTAGCTAATTCGTTTTGACGTTTAATTAATTCACGTCTGTCGTCAAACTCTTTTCCTTCAATTAGTTGATTAACTTTTATGTATAAGTCTTTTGTGTTCATTTTTAACCACTCCTTTTTGTTTTTATCTATGTACCTATAATAACATCTTAAATTATCATTGTCAATACTTTAATTAATATTTTATAAACTTTTGTTTATTATTACATATTAAAAAAGCGGCACTAAATTAATAGTGTCGCTTTTGATTATTTAGTTACTGCATATCCTAGTGAAATACACGCTATCGCTTCCCAAATATTACGTTGTTGCTTAAGGATTTTCTGCGACCGTTCCTGCTGTTTTTCGTATGTCTTGAATGATTGACTGGCAGTTTGCAATTCGTCGTTCGCTGTCTGCAATGATTTTTGCGCTGCTGCTGTTTGCTGTTTGAGCGTCGTTAACTGCGTTTGCAATGTTTGTATTTGATTCGCTGATTCCGTTAGCTGCTGATTGAGCGCTTCTAGTTGACTCGTCAAGTTTGTCGACTGTTCGCTGGCTGTCGTCAAGTCCTGATTGGACTGATTCAAGAGACTTTTGAGCTGATCGTTGTTCGCTGTCAACTGTATCAAGTTGCTCTGTAACGTCGTTAGCTGTTGTTCCGTGATCTGATACGTCGCTTCGGAACAAGAACCAAACTGTGTAAACGAGAAGAGCGACAACAATAAAACCACCGGCAATACGTAAATAAGTTTTAGTTTGTTCATTCATTATCACCACCCCTTAAAATAATTTATATACGATGAATACAATCGCGATTGCTTTTGCTGCCTCCCAGACCTTTTGACCGTACTTCTGGATGATTGTTTCTTTTACCGTTGTTGCGGTAGTTTCGACCGATTTTTCTAGTTCGTCGATATTTGACTGAATTTCTGCAATCTGAGATTTAAATAATTCTTCCCCTGCTGCTTTTAAAGTTTCAATAGCTGCTTTCATTTTTTCTACGCTGGCTGTTTGTTGTGCTGTCATATTACCATTCTCCTTTTATTTTTATTAATAAGAAATATTACCATCATATGGTAAATCGTCAGAAACATGATCTGTATATTGCCAAATTTTAACTTGTTTTGTTGGATATTCGAGGGAAAAATCATCCTGACTATTATATTGAGCCACCCAATATGGAACATAGTCTGCAAGGCTGTACACGTCAATTACGGACGTCAACCAATTATAAGACGAGTAAATACCTACATACGTATAGCCTCTTTCATTTAAAGTACTAACAAACGCACTACATAGTGCCGTAATGTCTGCACCGCTTGATCTAATAGATGGATCTTCCATGTCGTACCAGATACCAATTTCTGGGTTTTTAACGCCTACATATTGTTGTAACTGTTGATCTACCCAATCAGCTTCTTGCTGTGCTTCTTCAATTGATGTTGCTTTGGAATAATAGTACACTCCTAATTTCATGCCGTTTTCTTCTGCTTCCCTGATCTGCTTTAAAAATGTTTCAGTTAATTTATAACTTTGTCCAATTTTTACAATGACGAACTCGCAGCCATCATCTTTTAAGCCCTGCCAATTTATACTATCTTGCCATGCACTTACGTCAATACCTTTCATTTAAACACTCCTTTTATTTTTTATCGTATGGGAAATTATCTTTTGAAGAGTTTACAAGGCTATCAATTATATATTTAATAGCCGCCATAACCCCTGCACCACTTAGAGTTTGAAACCCATCCCAGCAACTTTTTAAATCAAACTTTGTATTGAATAAAGCATTGCACCAGAAACCAATAGACCAAAAAACAAACATCAGGAGGAACAAACATACGATACCAGTTATCATATGTTTTTGCATAGCGTTCACGACGATGTTCCTTTACTGATTCGGCTTATATTTGATTCATTTTTAAGAATACTAACATCGATTCGAAGTGCTTCAATCTTTTTATCCATCTCAGGAATTATTTTTAGCTGATCCGCTATTCTGCCTACCTCTTCGGTTAATTTTGTTAAAACTGTTGTATACTCATGCCTTTCTTGCGTTCTCTCCTTTCTCATTTCGTCACATTCGCTAATAAGACGTTTTTTATCTTCGTCAGCTTTTTCTCTATTTTCCTTTGCATTATCTATAATTCTAGTTGCAGACTTATCATTTTCTCTTGCTAGATATATGCAAACGATCAATAAGAAACCAACGACTGATACATTTTGAACAGTCAATAAGTCCCAAGGCAATTTAGTCACCCCCACATTCTATTAAATTTTCTAAACTATGAATAGTTTCTATGCCAAAGCCGCGAACTGATCTTAAATCATAAATACTTCGATACGGTCTGCCGTTTATAATAGCATCGGCTCGCTTGTTGTCTATGCTAGGAAGAGATTTTAATTCTTCCCTGCTGGCGGTATTTAGATTTACCTTTGGCTTATCGTTTTGATTGATATAAATATTTTGTGATTGCTCCATACTAGGACGGATTGTGTTACATGCAAATAAATAGGTAATTATTCCTGTCAACATACATAATATCACAATCATGAAAAAGTTGTTTATTTGAATTTTTCGTTGTGGTTCAATGTTGAACACCTCCTATTTTGCAATATTTTAATTCAGTCGTTGAAGTGTGTTATGTGTGTTTTTAATTTCATAAATACCTCCGTTTATTTTAACACTACTTGAATTATATTCGTACTAACGCGTTTAATTACGCGATATCCAGTCGTTGAGGTCGTCGCAATACCATTATCATTAGACTTACAGTACCCATCGACAACGCAAGTTCCATCATCACGTACTAACAATTTACCCATCATTCCTACTGGAGACCATTCGGGACGTTGCTCTCTTGGAATATATTCTTTAGTACTGTCCCATTTACTATTATATATTGGTCTATATTCAATATGACTGGGAGAGTCTATTGTAGCAACAATATTTATTGTATTATATTGTATACGTCCCCAATCGTCTAAATCGTATTTGCTTGACCAATCATCCTGTTGGCTATCGCCAATTACACTTGGAGTTGATGATACAATACCTAATAAATAATTGTCAGTAGAGTTAGATTTTCTTATCATTTCACCCTCTAATGAAACAAAATAACCAACACGATCTTCTTTGTTTAAATTTAGATCTTGCCATTCGAAGTATTCGGCATAATCAGCCCCGCTTGAATTAAATGCTGATAATGCATAAACTGCGCCATTTGCTGTAATCCTAAAAGCATTTCCCTGTGCCGATATGGAAGATCCATTACCAACAACAACTAAATCAGATGTTCCTAGTGCGCTATGAGGATGACCATTAGCCATTGGTTTATTCCAAATTCCCATTGCTGTCCCCCCATATACATTCGCAATGGTTCCTACATTTTGTGAATGGCTACCAATTGCACATGATAAAGAAGAAATACCTTCTGCATGCGCTCCATATCCAGTTCCAGAATAAAACTTAACTAATTTTTTAATATATCCATTGGTAGCAATATCAAAAGTTAAAACCAATCCACTAATGTTGGTTATAACCCCTATCCAAGGTATTAACATAGAGCTATGTCCAAGTAAGGTATCTCCAACAATCAAATCAGAAGCATCACTAACTGTAATCGTTTTAGCACTAGTATCCCACGCGGTAGGAGTATAAATTATTCCAGGATAAGCAGAAGAATATATTCCCTCTGAGTGGCAATAGGTATTAGCTAGTGTTTTACTGTTTTGAGCATGCGCCGAATCTCCGATTGATTGTGTTAATGATCCTTCTGAATGATTATATGTTCCATTTGAAATATTATTTTCCATGTCGTTAAATATTTCATTTTGGAACGCTAATCTTTTAACTGATTCGCCATAGCTATCATATGTTTTATATTGTGTATCTATGATGTCCAATAAGTTAGTTGTTGCAATGATTTGAACGGTGTCCGTAATCATTACAGATGCGCCATTTAAAATAATAGCATGACTTGTTCCTGTTGTCCAAACCGCGTATGTTATCATGTTTGTATTTTTATCCATTAACTTCATAATATAATCATCTTTATTTGTGTTTGGTTGTCTTCCAATAAACATTGAATTTATTTGCGAGTTCATGAATGCCGCAAGAGCATCAGCAACAGGCAATCTTCCTCCGCCGCTTGCGGGTGTATCTAAAATACCAAACCAGTCTTGGTTTGATGTAGTGTTTGATCTTGCAGTTTGGGTTGTATATATAAACACTTTTGTTGATCTAGAGGCTAACGCACATAATATATATCTAATAATATATTTTGCCCTAGTTGATTCACTAACGTTTGTCCCTGTGTATGCTAACCCTGGAGCAGAAGAAAATCCAAATTCCGTTATATATATTGGTATATCAGATGTTGTGTAACGTCTTATAATAGTTCTAACCCTATGCAAATCATCAATTACGTTTTCAGGAGGTCCGCTGTATAAATGTATAGATACTGCATCAGTATAATCTAATAATCCTAGTTCACAAACCTTTGCAAACCAATAAGAAGGACCGTAAGCATCAGGCATACATACAATGGCTGTTGGGTCTACTGATTTAATAGCATTATACATATCCTTAACCATATTAACATAGATTGTTGGATTTGAATAATAATGGTCCGTATCTTCCGAATCTGGTTCATTCCAAAAGCTATACATATATCCATTTCCTGCATATCTTGTAGCTACAGCAGTGACATAAGCTAAATGTGCCGCAATAGCTGTAGTTGTGATAATAGCTGTAGAGTTCGATGATGCTCCGTATAGTGTATTATTTCCATCAAGCCCTATATACAGTTTTTCTCCAAGAGACTTTGCGTTTGCTACTATGGCATCAAATCCAGTAAAATTATAAACACCAAGTACAGATTCTACACTTGCCCAAAATGGTGATAGTCTAACGTTTCTAATACCAATTGATGTAATCCAATTTCCTACACCACTTACTCCACCATTAATCCCAACAAATCCATTTAATTTTGTAAATGTAGATTTTAAGCTTGTTAATTGCGGGTCAACGATATTTTTAGAATGATCTAATAAATTATATTTTATTATTCTAATATCTGTAACAATCCCTGTTATAGCCCCCGCAGCAACCGTAATATTGGCAATTCCCTGACCATTTGTTGGAAGCGTCGGAACAACCGGATTAACCGAAGGTGTTCCCGCTAAATAAGTCACAGCTCCAGTCGCACTAATATAAATTAAATCTATCCTAGGGTTAGTTGTATTTGCCGTAGGAATTACTAAATCAATTGAATCAATTGAATATCTATATCCATTAATCGTGTGAATTATACCAGCATGAACAGTTGCCATCATCCCGACCGTTATCGTATCTAGTCCGCTGATAACACCATAACCTGTCGACTCTTCAAGAGCTGTAGTCGATCCTCCCAATACAGCAATAGCAGTATCTTTTGAACTTTCTGCGCTTTCCGCTGCACTTTCTGCATTTACTGCAGCTAGTGTTGCCGCTGTTACGTTCGAATTTATTGTATTTAATAAATCATTAGGATTAACACTAGACGAAACTGGAACTATTACGCTTCGGTTTGATGCTTCGGTTAATTCTTGAGTTATATCTGTTAACTTGTCTAGAGAATTTTCAATGTCTTGAGCATAAAACGAACCTTGATTTACTAAATCTAAACTTTGAGTTAAGGGAGTTATCCTCAATAATACAAGCTTATAATCACTACCATAATTAGCAGCATTGGAATAAGTTACAGTTTTAGAAGTTGTGTTTATTGTAAATCCTGACGTTATTTCGGTCTGGACGGAACTATCTACTCCTGTAGCTAAATAAACATGTAAATCGCTTGTATTTAACAGCGCAAAGGTATAGCTGAATACAGTTGTTGAATTGTTCAGAGTGTATATATTTTTTCTAACTGTGTTTGAAACTGTCAATTTACTATCCCCTTTCTTTATTGTGGTGGAAACTTATCGTTTGCTTGTAATGCAATTTGATGGATTTTATTATTGTTACTTGCTATTTTAGCACCTTTTTCATCCGCTGACATTGTATCGCTATCTAAAATCGATCTATTTGTTTTATTTATGTCAGTTATTTTCTTGTGGAATGCATTTATTTTAGTAATATCGGCAGTTGGTTTCTTCTTGCCACTATCAGAATATTCCTGATGCATTCTTTCATACGTATCGTAAAAATCATTAACTGATTGAGATTGAGTGAAGTTTCCGTTTACTAAGAATCTACTTGCTCCGGGGATATCACTAACTCCTTTATTTGGCATGGTTCTTGTATCACCTAACACCGGATTTAACGCACTTGAAATAAATTTGCCTGCACCGCCCAAGTAACCATTAATAGTATTATCTATTTTTTCTGGACTTGTACCAGTAGCCCAGCCAAGCTTTTTAGCTAGTTCAGTTGTGTAGGCGTTATATTGCATCGTTGCGCTATGTTGCTGATCTCTTTGATCTACAATTGGCTTGCCTGTAAAGAAACTATAATTTGCTACCCATTCTATAATCGGCTGTATTGCGGTAGGTAAAAAGTTAGGCGCAAACGCATCAAATGCGTCCTTAGACCATCGTTTCATACCTATAGGATCAATACCATTCATTTGATCTAAAGCGCGCTCTATAACAGAGCCAAACAGTATACCTGATTCTTGTGGCTTAGGTATTCTAATTATGGTTTCTCCACCGTCTGGAGAGAATAACCAGTAAGAATCTTTGACATAAGCTTCTTGTTTTTTATACCAGTCTTGGTCATAGTTCATTGTGTATAAAGCAACAGTTGGTAACACAATATACTTGCCCATTCTCCAAGTTGTACCGTTAGGATCTGCCTTAAATGCTCTAATAAACCTGTCTCCACCTTGAATAGCTGCATTAAAGAAAGGAATTATTTGGTTTGCTTGTTGTCCCAATACTCCAGAACGACTGAAATCAACTGTAATATCTTTAGCGGTAAGGCCTGACTCTCCGATAGATTTACCTGCTTGACGTTCTTTTTTGAAAGCTGATATTCTTGTTGAACTTTCTGACGTTTCGGAAACTTTTCTTGCAGCTTCTAACATATTTTCAGCAATCCATTTTAACTGGTCAGTTTTTGGTGCATCTGAAATCTTGCCATCACTAGTAAATACCTTTATTCTACTTTGAATACCAGGTCTATCCATACCTACAAGAGCCGCCATAGGAGCACCAGAAGCACGAAACTCATAGACTAGCTTAGTATCCTTGGTCATTGATTTAATACCTTCTAAAGTCGATACAACAGGCATCATACTTTTAGAATAAATACTTGCTGTGATATTATCCTTTACCATATTAGCAACAATAAACGAAGGGTTTACACCAGTTGCGCCAATTCTTAAAGCCTTTGCAAACGGTGCCAAGAATCTTGTGAATGCGTTAAATGATGGTTCGTTTAGATTTTTAATGCCTTCGTAAAACTCTGGAATTGTTTGATAAGCTTTCTTTTTACCATTGAACATTACTGTAAATATAGCATTTTTAGAATCTGCCGTTGTTCCTTCCGGTAATTCTACGATGTACTTTTCCATTTCAGGTATTTTATTCAATCGAACAATTGATTGACCAACTTTGTTTCTTTCTGCCGCATCTAAAACTTTATGTGTATTAGCGATCATTTGTTCTAGTGGATTTTTAACAATTCTGGTTGATCCTGTGTCAGATATTTTCTTTAATACAGAACTAACATTTACATAATCTTTGCCACCGCCACCAAAAGCACCTTCAATTCCTCCTTCTTCTGAAAAATCTCTAGCCATAGGAACATAATTTTTATACTTTTCTAATTCACGGTGCAGTGCGCTGCTAATTAAACCGCTTGATTCTTGAATGGAAAGTAAATTGTCATTATATTGATAAGTCTTTTCGGCAGCATCTTTTAATTCTTGTGGTGCATTATCTACTATTTTTTTAGCATCTTCCATAGATATATGAGTTTTATATCCCATATCTTGAAAATGTTTGACTGCATTTTCTGCCCGGCGTAAATCAGCCTTTGCTTGCATATCTGTTTTTCTTGCTTCGTTTAATGATTTTGTTTCTCCAGAATCGATATAATAATTTTTACCTGTTGCTTTTTTATTTTGTTTGATTGATTCGGCAATAGAGTTATATTTATCGTGTGATTCTTGATATACAGTTTTAGCATTTGTTAAAGTGTCCTGTGCGTCTTTTAAAGGTGTTTCGAACTTTGTTTGATGCAATTCAGCTGCTCTATTTACGCCGACATATGTTCCTAAAGCTTCTTGCCAATCTTTCATGTTGCCATCTTTTAGATAAGTTGGATATTTTTTATTCATTGCATCATCACGAATTGTATTAAAAATATCTTTCATAGTGACAACATATTTAATTTTATTGTCATATGCTTCATTCATAACATCAGTCATGAGCTTAGGGTCCTTAACTTTTATACCGAACATCAATTCGCTGCGACCAATAGGAGAAGTATTAGCAGTACGAGCCTGCAAGGAAGGATTGTCTTCATACTTTAACATTTGGTCTTTGGCAAGATACGATTCAGCTTTTTTAGTTAGTTTGTCCAAACCGTGTAATTTGTTAACCCATGCAGTTTGTGCTTTATCCATAACTACGTTTAATCTGTCTTTGATAGATGGTTTAGGTAGTTCGTTTCCAAACGACGTCATTCCACGCGCACGTGCTTCTGGTGACTGTGAATACCAGTTACGCATAGTATTGGATAGGTCGTTAACTTTCTTAGCAAATTCAGGGTTCTTTTTAAGTGATTCTTCAAACGCTTTAAAAAACATTGGGAAGTTTTGTGATGCATGAAAACGATTTAAAAGGTATTGCCTTCCGAACTCTGCGATTCCTTCCGCTCTTTTAGTTGCGTTATCGTATCCCTGGAATACTTTATTATCGCCCCATATTTTAGATGCAGCAGAAACAAGTTCTCCATTGTAACCTTGTATTTTAAGAGTATTATCGATAGCATGGCCTATTTCATGGGCGGCTGTATCGAAATCCCCATACGATCTAACACGTGCATAGCCTTTAGCATCGTACAAACCTTCAAACGCTTTAGAACCGACTTTACCTGTATAAGTTTGAACGAATTGTTTAATCTGTCTGTTTACTTCTGGAGCGGTTACGTTTTTAATTGTTTCTGGTCTAGCTGGTGAAACATCTGTATTACCAAGAGAGCCGTATTGTCCTTCTTTTAGTGGCGTATATCCTTCACCTTGTGGTACCTTATATTGATTAATAAGATCTGGATATTCGTCTAATACATGTTCGGGAACGTCTTTACCTTGTTGTAATGCTTGCTCTACTACATTTTTATGATCGTCTAATATTTGGTCGTCTGTTTTAACTTCTTTTGCAGCATTGTCAGTTATTTCTTTTGTTGTTTCACTAGCACGCTGGTCTTGTTCTTTAGACACTCTTTCCAAATACTGGTTAGACGTTTCTTTCCATCCGTTTTCGCCTATTGACTTTTCAACATCGTTTAATTGTAAATCAGATTCAGCTTTCATTCTATCTGTTTTACTTGCAAAATCCTCTGCTGATTTAGACGAATATTCCGATCCTTTTCCTGTTCCTGCTCCTGTGTCGCCTGCACCTTTATATGATCCGGATAATGGTTCACCATGGTCTGAGAAATGAACATGACCTCCTGTTGCTCCTTCGGAAGGATTAGAGTATTCATCAAGTCCAGAAAGTCCGTACTTCTTGCCTTCTTCTATAAGCCATGCGCGTGCTTCTGGATCGTTAGCTAATCTATCTGACACTAAATCTACAGCTTGACCGCTATCGTGCCAAGAATCGCCAGTTCCATTTCTTTTTTCGCTGGTTACGTCTAACGATTCACCGTATTTTCTTTGGTAATCTCTAGCAATTAAATTTAGTTTTTGTTCGGTAAGACTGGTAAGATTGGTGTCACTTACTTCACTTGAAATATTGTAATATTTTTGTGTGAGTGGTTGAGCATTTTCAGTAGATGTTGCTTGACCTACGTCTTGATTTAGTACACCATCAGCATATTGCTGCGATTCAGGCAAGCCCATATTCCCTTTACCGCCGTAATACTGAGACAATGCCGCGTGAACATCACCGTTATTTTCATCGATAAGTTGCTTGATATATCTAACGCCGCCATCTATATTTTGAGCAGGATCATAAGAATTTTCTACACCTAATTCTTTTGCGGTATCCGGCATGAGCTGCATTAACCCTTGTGCGCCTTCACTACTAGTAGCATTAGGGTCAAAACTCGATTCCTGTTTAACTATCTTAGCAACGAGTGAAGGATCTACATCATATTTTTGAGCTGTAGAATTTATAATACTATCTATATCGGCGTGACCAGTATCAATAGTATTGCCACTTTGTGATTGCTCAGTTTGTGGCATTGCTTCTTCATTAGCACCGACCATTGCTTTTATTTCTTCCGGTGTAGGAACTTTCGTTTCGGTTACCTTGGGGATAGATGTATAAATATTGTCTAATATAACTTGAGCGTTTTGAGCAGTTTGTTGCTCCATATCTACAGCAGATTGAGCAGGGCTATATTGTTGTTCTGGTGGTGCTTGTTGTTCTGGTGGTGCTTGCTGTTCTCCATTTGCTTCTCCAGACTTACCAACTTTAGATTTAACACCTTTATATATTCCTCTTCCGATCAGAACAGGAGGGAGGACTGACATTAACCCCTGTACGCCAACTGAAAAAGGTTTATCATAAAATTTCTGCCCTAGGTTTTCTTGAGTTGCGAAATCAACAGCTTGACCATATGTAAAGTTTCTTGCTGTTGCTAATACTCCTTGTTCTTGTACTGATTTACCAACGTCTTGAGTCAAGTATGGTAGATACGCAGCACCAGCTGCAGGGTTAACAAAAGCAGCCGCCCCTAAAGGTGGCTGTACAACGTCCGTTCCCATACTTCCTAATGCTTTTTGTCTTGCTTCTTGATAGTCTTGAATGTCTTTCACAGGATCGCCACTGTTATAATCTGCAATGCTTATATTCTCTAATGCAGAAACATCACTTTTAGCGGTAGATAAATAATTCATGGTGGTATCTTTGATATCGCTTACTAGATTACCTATAAACCCTTTATCTGGTTTTTGTTCAGGAAGACTTTCAGTACCATTTACTATTGCTCCGTATACATCATCATAAGTACTCATTACTGAACCCCTCCTTTTCTTTTACCTAGTTTATCCCATTCTACCGTACCACTAAAATAATCTTTATCTATTCCTAATTGATCCAGAGCAGGTGATATCCTATCCATTATTTCGCTACGAGTCATACCTTTTTCAGCAAGAGTTTCAACTGAATCATATAATGCTGATTGTATTTGTTGAGTTTGTTCTCCTTGTGCATCTGCTTGTGCAGCATCATAGGTTCCGCCGGAAGAAATTTGCCAATATTTAGTTGTTCTAACGCTTGCCATATCAGCACGTTTCTGTAATGCAGGCGTTACGGTTTTGTCTGGATCATTTACAGTATTTTGGTACTCTTCTAGCGTGTCCATATCGCCTGTAAGCTGACCATTTGTTTCATACCCTGCTGCCCATGTAGCATTTTTTGATTCTGGAGTTGCGGGTCCCTTGTAATTCATAGCAGATATTTTACTGCGAGTACGAGTTAGCAGCTGATCTGCTTGATCTCCATCTATTGTTCCGTTTGCCTGCAGCTGTCCTATTACGGAAACGGCTGTCTTCATATCATTTATGTTAAACATTGCCTGAGAAATAGATTTCATTTTCAATTTATCTTGCTGAGTTTTTGCGGCTTGTGCATCTGAATAGTTAGCATCGACAGCACTTCTAATAGTTCCATAATATGGATCGTTTTCAAATTGCTTCATAGCTGCATTTAAAGCGGTTTTATTTGTACCGTACTGACTGACTAACGCATCAGCTATTTTTAACGCCCTAACAGGAGCGTATTGCTTTTCAATCGAATTTTGTATTGCGTTATATGTTCCTTTATCCATCTTAGTGGGATCGTTGCCGTATCGTTGTAAAAACGCTGTCGCTCCGACATAATCATGATTATCTAGTGCGGCCTTAACTGATTTTGTGATCGTATCCGTGCTAAAGCTTCTAACATCTTGGTCTATTGCTGCCTGCGGCATACCAATACTTTTATCATAGTTAATTCTATCGTTAATAGCAGATTTAAAAGGCGCGTCTGCCTGATGAATAATTTGTTGATTTCCATTTGCATCTAAAATAGGTTGATTCGTTTTAGGATCGACAGCGACCTGAGTTTTGTCATAGTTTAATATAACTGAATTTTGTCCGGCCGCCGCCGAAGCATCAGCAGTTTCTTTTGCTGCAACTTGAGTTTGCTTATATTCATGAGTCATTGCTATTTGATTGTAACTATTTTGCAAAGGTTCAATCTCTTGCATAAAAGCTTGTTTTCTAACACTGTTATCTCCTATCAACTGTGACTTAACAACGTCCTGTGATGCTTGAGAACTTGTGTCTTGAATCTTTTTAGTAATTCCTATAGCATTGGTACCTTGCGTATTAAAAAGCCCACTAGAAGGATCGTAGGCGGCAGAGTTCATTTTATTTATATAATCAGTTTTGGCCTGATTGACTGCAATCATATTTTGTTGCAATGCAGTTTTAACTTGCTGATCGTATAAGGTGTTTAGTCCAGTTTCTGCCGCTGACTGAAAACCTTTTTGCGCTTCGCTTAATTGCTGTATTCCTGACATGCGCATATTATTTTGAGGAATTTGTATATCGGGCATTGTGCTTTGAGTTACTTGTCTTTGGTATTCAGGTACTTGCGGCATTTATAAACCTCCCCACATAAAGTTTTTAGTACTGCCAGTTTGTTTATATTGAGAATACTTGTTAGATAAACCAGTTGCACCAGATAGAAGAGAAGTTGCCGCCCCCCACTTGCCAGCCGTTTTAGCATTGTCGGCAGCATTATCATATGATTTAGCTTGATCTTGATTAACAACTGATTCTGTTTGGTATCCGTAAACTTGATTAGCAGCGTTCTGCCTTGTCTGAACTTGGTCTGATAAACTCTGCATAATTGATGAATTTTGAACAGCCATTGCGCTGCCACTGTTTGGGTCAATACCCGAAGCACCATAGCCGGCTCGTTGCTGTCCTGTTGTTTTTTTACGGTTTAAAGCAATTTGTTGTTCTTGTTGTGCTCCGTTATATGAAGCGTTAGCCGCCTGTGATTGATTATACTCTGAATTAGCTCTAGCTACTGCTGCTTGCTGTTTATATGAGTCTGATTGAGCGTTAGCTGACGACATTGATCCTAACGCTCCGGCTACCGTACTGATGGCTGAAAGAACAGGTACGCACATAGTATCACTTCCTTTTATGGTATTTTACTATATTAAATCCTCTTATGTTTTGTTCTGGTTCAATAGAGAAACCTAATATTTTAACAAACTTTATGATAAATTCGTTTGATGACTGTGTATATCCGTGAATAAAATCATATTTACTAATAGATTCCTTAACCATTTTAATAGATTCTTTTAAAAAACTAGGCGATATAGACGTGACTTTATTGCTAAATAACATCCAAATTTGATTATCTTTAGAAACTCCAACAATACAAATTACGATGTTATTTTCTATCCCTACAATGCATTCTTTTGCTGACTTGAAACCATGTGTTAAAACATCTTTAGGAGTTCCACCAGCAAACGAGTAGCATTCTTCAATATCTTCCTTGCGCATATTATCTATAATATAATAAACGTCCTCCATCGTTGCGTTTCTCTTTCTAACCATCTATAGAAACCTCCAATATAATAGCCATTACGTTACAAGGTAAAGGATCAGTTATTCTTAAACAAATTCTACCTTTTGTAGTTGTTCCAGTGGCTAAAGTATACTTTAAATCTCCAGTGTATAAACTAATTCCAGTACCCCATGGTTCATTTGATCTCATTTTATATTCATACATTTTGTTGAAATCTCCACCAACTAAGGTACCACGCGTGTTGTTTACACTTATTATAGCATTTTTTATTGTCTTCTTTAATCCTTGTATTGTTCCTGACTGTGCTTGGAAATCTACATTAAGAGTTTCCAGGTCACATACATAAGGTAATCCTACATGAACTATATTAGCGGGATGAACTAATGTTATTGATCCTCCAGTTACTACTTGCTGAGGTTGAACGTTTCCATCTGCTAGTATTGAAACCGTCTTTCCTTCCAAATGGTTAAGTCCAGAGAAAATAGTTGCGGCAATAGCATTGTTATAAGACAATCCACAATCCACAAAGTACTGATCAGAAGAATTATATTTTACGTATGTTTCACCTCTATTATCTAGCGTGTCAGTTCCTTCGGTGTCTCTGCTCGCAAATACTTCCACATATCGTTTAGTCGCACCACCTATAGTTCGTTTAACTTCTACATATACATAGTCCATATCGTCGCCCGGAACAACGCATACACTTTCAAATTGCCCATCTGTATCGTGATGCGACCACGCAGTTAACTGCTGTTCCTTAACATACGTCATACTAAGCAATATACCATCGTCTCTAACTGCCCATAAGATGCAATCAGGATCCTGAGCATAAGCCCAATTTACAACTGAGTGTGACGTAAACAAATGTTTTGAATATAGAGTTAAGTCGTTTGCTACATATGCTTCTGCTTGAATGTCATATCCGGCATCACGCACAACGGAGCTTTTAGAACCTACAAATATTATCCTATTGCCTATAATAATAGGGTTTATGTCAGCAGAACCAAACATGCCCTCTGCGCTTGCAGATTGAGAAGACGGTGTGAACGTATCAGAAGAACCGCCAGAGCCTATCAGCCAGTAACCACCAGCCGTAAAAGCGATTATTTTAGATAATGACTTCAATGATCTTATTGCATTAACTTTTTCAGACACTAATGATGTTGTAATAGCATCACTATCTTCTGAAACATAAGATGTGCCAAAATTTACATAGTCACCTGTCTGCGAACACCACAATGTCTGAGGTTCGGTTATCGTGTACCCTAAAACTAATCTATTTTGATAAAAAGTAACAGCAGACGGATAACCTCTAACTTTGTTCCATGCTCCCCAAAACCAATATTGAGTACCTGCAGTTATGCCTAAATCCTGTTGAACCGTCGCACTAACTACTGCAGGGCTTGTATATCCTGTTATTTTAACCACACCATCATTTACGAACGGTTCAAACTGTAAATCTATATTACAGGTACCGGACGTAAACTCAAGTCTAGCCCTCATTCCGACTATTCCATCATTTTCAGTACCGGAAGTATCTATGTTATATTCATTCGTTGCCGAGAAGTTTCTGAGTGCTGTCCATGTTGCACCACGATCTATTGTCTTTTCAATGTATATACGACCTGTCCAAGTTCCATGAGTGGTCATAAGCCAAGTTCCTTGACCATATACTGTATCAGTAGAAGTTGAAGACGTAAGCGCAGCGTGAGTAGTCTGAGCAGGAACGAATGTTTCTAACTTCATAAGAGAACCAACGTGATTGGCGGTAAATGCTGCTGAATTAGCTGTAACTGTTATGTTTCCAGTTGTCGCGCTTGGAGTCATAACTATTGAGCCTTTATCCATTGGAGCAAATGGCCCCAATTTAAAAGGTAATTCCGCTATTGTCCAACTGGTATCACTTGTTCGGGAAAGTGTCATAGGTGGATGGTTTGGGTGAGCAATATATAGAACATCTGCTGACTGCGTTATCTTTAACTGGAATACTTCGCTTGTGGTATATGGCGTAACTACTTCATAAGGTGTTGATCCACTTACTATTTGGCCACCAGACCTATAGAACCTAACGTATAGATTACCAAACTCAAGAACATATGAAATACTTTCGGAGAAAACAAAAGGTAAAAGATTAACCTTCGATGAAGAATCTTTTACCTCTGCAATGTAATGTGTTCCGGGACGGTTGACTGCTGCCCCTTGTGGCTTAACGTAAAAGTTTTTCATAGTTGCTAGCCCTGTTGCATATTTCTGAATATCTTGCCTTGCATTTAGGATAGGTGAAAACTCACCCCCAGCAAAACTATTTTGAATTGTTCTAAAAACTGTTGGCATGTAATCATCTCCTACAATTTACGTATTTCATAGCAGCCTGCTGATGTTCAGACATAAATTTCTGGTCTGCACCTTCGATTGCATTTGTCATCATAGCTGCCTGAATTGAACTTTGATACAGTTGCATTGCTATTTTAAGCCTGTCAGTGCTGTTTGTGATCGGTATAGCCAATTCAGCTGCAAGTTTACAGCTGAATGCATCTATAAAACATGAATCGAACATTGTCGGATCTTCAATCGCTTGGCTGTACCTACAATACGCTTGATAAATGTCACAACATATATACTTTACGCTTTGATAACTAATAATTTCGTAATCATTTGGAACATCTAGTGCATAACAGCCTTTTTCAAATATCTTCTGAACTCTCAAACAATCAGAGGGATGAACGTAAAGATATTTCCAGAATGAATTTTCCGGTATATCTTCGCTTGTTTCTCCCAATGAAACTGATTTAGAACAAAAGTTCCAAGGGTATGACCGAAGTAATGCATCACGAACGTTAGGATAATATAACGCGCAAGCTTCTGCTTCCACCGATGCTTCGGTTAATGAGTTAATAGTTGATTGTCCTATCTTAGACAATGCTAGATTGCAAATTTCAACATCTGATATGCTCATAATCTACACCTCAACTTTTGTTAAGCTTGTTGATGATTGTTTCGCGGCTCATATTACCAACATTTTGAATACCCATAGACTTGGCATATTCTTGCAAGTTCTTTAGCGGCATTGTTTCTAGCGACTCAACTTCTTCTGGTTCGGTAATCTCTGCCATCATGCCTACCTTAGTACGTCTTTGAGCTACCATTACATCTGTTAATGCGCTGAATGTTTCTGCATCGTCTTCTTTATCGTACTGGTCTCTAATCGATTTGATATCAGAAGGATCTGTAATTTCTTCGAAATATGATTCGGGCGGCATTTCTTTACTTGGATCGATAGGAGCAGTAAACTGCCCCTCCGTCCAATACTTGCCAGCCCAAAGATTTGTAACTGTGCATACAAATACTTTAGGAATACTTTTCATTTATGTCATCCTCTCAATTAAAAGTTTGTTGGAACTTCTGGAACAATAGCTGCTGTAACTGTACCAGCCGTAAGTGCTGCACCTGAAATGATGTACTGTAATTTACTATAACGCTGTATACCTAATGGCAAACGTTCTTTAACGAGTACGGCATTCTTAGTAAGACTAGCGACTGCCGTTGCTGTGATCAATGGGATAGTCTTAGGAGATCCAAAGGCTACATCATCATCTGTAAGCAAGTTGATGGCCATTGAAGCACCGGAGCCAACTGCGGCAGCCCCTAATTTAACGAATAAAAACATAGGGTTCGTATAAGTATCACCGTCTGCGCCAGCATCGATGGTATTAGTTGAATCATATGTTCCTGCCGAATTAGTTAATGCCTGAACGTCTGAATACATTGTTTCTTGGTCAAAAATCATTTTTATTCCTTCTTTCTTTTATTATATTACGAAATCGTAGATTCCGTTTCAAGCAATGCATCACATCTGCGAAGTGGAATACCGGAGAAATACAATTGAGGAGGTTTCCCCATAAGTTCCTGCCGCGTAATGTAAACGTTCTTTTTATCCTGCAACATAATTTCAGCCCAATCATATACAGTATTGCTTACATAGCAAACAACGTTTCCCGGCTGATAGATTCTATTTTTAGCAATGATGAATTTCTGCAAAAGGTTAGCTGAAACGTCGCCTGTAGATTGACCATATGTTTGGATATTGGTTACATCGATATTTGCAAGACGAGAAACTTTACGGAAGTTCTTTACTGCTAATCCCGGTTTCCAATAGAACTGTGTGCGATAAACATACATAACTCGACCAGCCGAATCAGTTTTAGAAACTTGACCTTTGTCGTTAGTTGTCATCGCGCCTGTTTCCCCACGCGGATAGATGCCGCATACTGCTTGATCTCCCCATTCTACAAACCATGCAGACGAATTAACGTTTCCTGAACCAGAAGCACTTACAATTTGGTATCCAGGTTTGCCTTTCGTTGTAGAAATTTTAGCAAAACGTTTTTGCAATCCGTTAAATTCACCAGCATCATTGTCAGTATCGCCATAGAATGCCATTTGTGCAATCTTTTCGCGGAAACCTTCTGTAAATGCCGCATCTTGGCTCATGCGTTCTGCTTCCATATTAGGAGCAATTGACAATACATGTTCATCAATGTCGTTGAAATCTTCAAAGATTGTGCATGTATCCGTTACTTGGGCTGTTGTTGATTTAGAAGGAACTACCCCTCTATTTAAACGTCTAACACTTGGGACTGGAATAGATGTGCGCTGTGTGGTTACATTACCAGTCGGTAAGTTTCCTTCCATCCACAGCATATCATTGACAATCTGGTTTTCTTTCGCTAATACCTCTACGATTCTTGCAGGTAAACCATCTGGATCAAGTCTAGAACGAATGTCCATAAGAGTTACTGCTGTTCCTACTGTTGCCATATTTTATTTCCACCTTTCATTTCTGTTTATTTATTATACATACTTGGAGAATTAGTATATAACCGCGATTGTGCGGCTGCCGTATTAGAATCAATCATTTTACCTTCGCTGATCGATGCACCGATACGATTAAACATTCCAATAACTTCTGGATTGTTTGATAAACCTGTAGTTTGAAGCATTTCAATTAGTTCTGGAGAACCGAATGTTGACAACGCCTTGTTCGCTACTTGAATATCAGTATCTTTAAATTTACTGGTTGATTCATTATACCATTCTTCGGCCTGTGCTGTCGAAGCATCTTGCAACGCGGTACTTTGACCACCCATCATCTGAGCACCTAAGTCAACTAACTTTTGAGCATTATCCTGAGATAGCCCCATCTCTTTTGCCATTTCTTTAAAACTACCGCCAACCTTTTCATCCCAGTCAAATCCTTCGGGTAGTTTAAAGTCTTCGTATGCATCGGGGGCGGCTACATCTGCGGTTTTACCATCAGTAGAAGTTTCACCTAGTAATGATTTTGGCGCCGATGCTGGTTTATCTGTTGGTGCTGGTACTGCATCAGTCGGTATTGCAGCTGCTGAATCTGATTCTGTCGCTGGTGGTACGTCTGGAACTACGGTTCCATCTACTGCTAATTCTGCGAATAGTTGTAAGTCGAATCCGCTTGCTGTGTTATCGTGAGCGGATGATTCATTGTGGATCATAGTTTCATTCCTTTCATCGTTTAATTCCATCATTGTTTTTGCTCACACCTTTCGTGATGTTTTCTTTTATGTCATTTGCTAAGACGAAATACTCTTGTTCTGCCTTTTGCAATAGATTCATTCCATTAATTCCGGGCTTTAATGCTTCAAATTTTACTACAAGTGCAACATTTCGCATTCCTTCGTTAAAGTACGTCTGACTATTCCCTGTAAATGACGTTGATTCTTGACCACATAACTTGAATAGCCACATGATAAACCGTCTTCCTTCGGTAGTTGATAGAAGATGGTTTAAGTCGTTAACATTTTGCTTAGTCAATTCTTTCTGTAACTTCTCGTTTTCTTCATTGTAGTTTGCTATCATTGGCTACCACCTGCCCCAACGTATCCTCCAGCACCTGGAATAAGAGCATCAAGCGCGCTATTTTGTCCTAACGGAGTTTGTGACAACGTCTGTGCTGCCTTAGAGCCTTCTGCCGCTGCCTGTATTGCTTGTTGTTGCTGTTCCTGCTGCTGCCGTTGTTGTCTTATCTGTTGAACTTGATCGGTCGATAGAATCAAACTAGGAGGCGTACCAAGCATTTCAGCATACTTGTCAACGGCTGTATCTTTATCAAATTTATCTGACACACTCGGGTCCATCTGAGATAACTGCCCTACATACTGTGTGAGCTGGTCAATTGCTGTAAGACCGCTCATTTTTTGAGCTTGTGCCAGTACTGATACATATTCAATCTTTAGTTCTTGCCCTTGCAATACGTCGGGAGCTTGTGGAAAGATGTTATTCCTTAGGCAAATACCAAATATCCTATCTATTACAGGTTGAAGGAACTCATGTTGCAGCCGTGTGAGTACGGGACCAAGTTGGCTCATTTTTTCCTGAACACGTTCTATGATCTCTCTTGCTGTGATATTACCTGTGTCAATTCCTTCTAACATGCGGAATAAGTCTACAAAGAAATGCTGGTTTATATCGCTTACAAGTTCGGTTTGTTGCTGGATGATTGCTTGCAAGGGATTCCCTGTTGGGGATAACGGTGTTACACCACTACTGCCATTAGTTATATCACGATTATAGAATGTAATACCACCGGGCAATGTGTTTATAGGTCCTGCACTTTTAACATCGGCAGGCATCATCATTGCAGGATTCGCTGTCTTTGCTCTAATTTCTGATGCATCTAGTGCTAACGACTGCAATTCTTTTGCATCAGCCAGCGCATACCATCCCGGCGAGCGACCGTATATGTCAGCACCGCGCACCGCCCATCTTGAGCATACTACAGGAAATTCATGGTATCCATCAATACTAAGGTATTCATCCTTACATTCATCGATCCAGTAGAACGATATATACTTCATTGCCCACTTGATTAAACTCTTAGGCTTATAGTTTGGATTTGGTAAGATTATATGTTTAACGTTCATGTATTTTTCAATGGTATTATTGTCAAACATCATCTTAACAGTAGCAGGAACATTATCAATTCCAAACTTTGAAACTATCTCGGCTACAGGCATACGCAATAACCTAGCGAATCTATTGATTTGGTTCCTGTGGTCTGTTCCTATTGCGTATTCTCCAGCGGTAAACGTCCTAAAGTAAACTCCTGTATCTGGATCCTCTTCTGTCATCATGGCAGCGGTACCCATTGCGCCAAGTTCCTTGTAATACTCTTCGCTGTTATCATAGAAGTTTGACCGTGAAATAATATCTGTCATGATCTGCGTTACATAGTCACACCACACCTTAACGTCTTGGTTCTCTGATAGCCCTACGTTTTGTATGGTGAGTCTAAACCATGGTCGCCAAGGTGATGTAATACCGTCTTGCATTCCTGCGCCCTGTATGTTGTTAGCAAGGAGTGGCTTGCTTGTTAACATTTGATTATCTTTCCTGTCACCATAGTTTGGCATATCCTCTTCAAAGAACCCTAGGTTCGGATTGATGAAGTCACGTATGTCTTTCCATGTTCGTTGCCAGTGTCCGCTGGTTTGAATATCGAACAATTGTTTGTGTAGCTTATTTAGTTCGCTTCGTTCGACTGGTATTGCGTTTTGTCCTTGCCATTTCAAGTTATCACCTCTCTTTACTACAGTATTTATCTGATAACCATACAACAAGTATCGCAAGTGAAAAACTTATAAACGACAACAGTATAGCCATCTTCATGATTTATTTCCCCTTTACATGTTTAAGATTAGGGTTTGCTTTCTTCGCTGACTTACTTGCATTTCTAGCAGCATTTGCCGCCGCCCCTGCGCCTACTTGCTTAGCCTTTTCCTTACTCATACCTTTTTTGATGTACGATTGAGCAATCTTGTTGCTGACTGCTGCAAACCCCGGGTGTTTAGTTGCCATTTCTATTCCTCCCAGTACTAGATATAGTTATTAGCAGAAATATTAATATCACGGCTATAGAACTTATTACGTCAAAAAAATTTCCGCTGGTGTTCCAATACGATAATAATCCGGCTGTTATGGGTGACATGATGTTTACCTCCTATTGACCTAATAGATTCTTTTTGCTGACACTAGCTGAGTTAAGACCACCTGTTGTTCCGCTAAGAATAGTTGATGCATACCCTTGCGCGTTCTTCTGCTTCTTAGCGCTAGCCTGCTGTGCTGACGTGATCGATTCATCTGCACCTGTGTTAACTGTGGTTGGTGCTGCGCTTGTTACTGCGGATGATCCCGAAGATTTTACGTTGAAACACATGTTATCACCTCCTCAAATTACTTTGTCCTTTGTACATATTACCACCATTTGCATAATACATGCCATCTTTTCCCATATGATTGATGTTGCTGTCCTTCTTAACCACATTTCTAGCAAACGTTATGGCAATTGCATCTGCTAAGTTTGGTGATGCTACACCGCGTTTCTTCATATCTTCCTTGCTCTCTAATTGTATCACATTATCGGGTCTAGGTTTTAATTCGGGTCCTGTTAAATCATCGTACATTTGTTGATCGTCTGGATAAGCACCGCCCTCTTTCAACCATTCACGCATTTTGCACCATATATAGGCACGCATATTCAAGTATGATCGTTCGGGGCTACGCTCTCCAAACCCTATTAGCTGCCAATTTCTACCCATTGTCTTACCTGCACTGTATATTCCTTGTCCCCAGCCTAAATCGATAAAAACAGCATCGGCTTTGTTCTTATCTTCTGCCTGTGCTATCACCTGCGCAATGACAAAATCATTATCATTACGTGGTATCTTCGCTATAATAGAACACCTTAGCCCTTGGCGTAATACAATTGCCGTCATATCGCCGCCAGTCCACGCAGGATCAACGCCAATTATAATAGGTGCAAAATCATATTGCCATGTGTTTAAATGCTTACCACGTCCGCTCTCTGCAATGTCCATAGATATTAACTGATTAGCTGATGCCGATGGAAACTGCCCAAGTATACGAACCTTTACAAAATCGCTGTCTATTCCCCATTGTTCAATCCATTCAGCAATTGTCTTCTTGTTTGAGAATCGTACTGTCCGGCTATCTATCTGCCTGTTACGCCAGTATGCCCTCAACCTATGAAAGCAATCGAAGAACCTGCCGTTGTTTCTCGTAGGATTTCCAAACGCACACCATATAATCTCTGTGTCTGCATCTGTCATGGCTCCCTCTGCTACTTCCCATATAGGATTCGTGATGGCTGATGCTTCATCAAATATAACTAAGATGCGCTTGCCTTGATTATGCAGCCCGGCAAATGCTTCTGTATTGTTCTCGCTCCAAGGAATTGCATCGATGCGCCAAGTCTTTGCGTGATCTCCATCAATGGAGAATATTGCTGTCGCTGTTACCTCGAATAAGATCTTGCCTATAAAACGTTGGTGCCACTTGATTAGTTCAGGCCAAGTCTTAGTTTCAAGCTGAGTTGCCGTATTTGCCGTCACCACGCCTCGTGTGTCCTCATAAGTTGATATACCCCATAGTATCATCCACGCCACTAATGCGCTCTTTCCAATACCATGGCCACTCGCAATTGCTTCACGAACAATATCGTTTGGCGTTTTAATTTTATCTCGTACATCAGCGAGCAATTCGCATTGCCACTTTTCGGGTCCATCCATTCCTTTTAGTTCACCTTCGCCCCAAGGGAATGCGGCATATACGAAACCTAACGGATCGTGTGTAAACTCTGCTAAGAACTCTATGAGTTGATCTTCATCACTTGCCATCCTTTACACGCTCCCTAGCTTTCTTTAACACCTCCGATATATTAACCTTACCAGATATCTCTAACTTATCCGTGAACAACTTATAACGCTTACCTAAGTCCTCTGCACACCTAGTTCTTTCACATAATGGTGCATCTAAATCGAATTGGTCCTTTTCTTCGCCACGCATTACACGAGTTAAGTATTCAAGGACTTCTTCCGCCTTGGCTATCGTTGGTTTGCTAATGTCATTCATCTTGTTTTCTATATATAGACTAATGCCGACATCCTCCAATAGCTTATAAGACCTAGCTCTAGCGTACGTTTTACTATATCCTACAGCCAATGCGGCTTTTTCAGCACTCCCCAACTCAATATATTTGTCGGCAAACATCCTTTTTTTTATCGTTATTTCATCACTTTTACCTTTCTTTTTCATTTTACACCAACTTCTTTATATATTCTTACTAGTTCAAGTAGTATATCTATCTCTTTAAATGAACTTATAATCTTCTCTTTTACGAAATCATATTTATCTTCATTTTTCTTTTTAATGTGTGTAGCGTTATACTCTTCAATCGGAGTAAGACGGTTCAATACGTTTATAGTACATACCTTGCCTATCTTTTCACTGTATAGTTGTTCTTTGTTTAGCATGTAAATTTCTCCACGCATATTGAGAGCACGCAATAGTTTTTTTATCTTAGGGTAAATAGTATTCATAGCCTCGCCCCTTTCTTAATACTATTATATCATATTACATACGAATAGTTTACTAATTTAGTACCTTGTACTATTACATGGTATTTATTAAAGTATAACATAAAAATAGGCTAACGATTGTCAGCCTATAATATTAATACTATTCTGTTTTGCTATATAGAATAAATCTTCACATGATACCTCTAGCTCATAGTTAAACATCACTTTGCAAAACCAATCCTTCAACTGTTTTTTTTGTTGACTGCTTTGATATTATGCCATTATCCAAGTCTGATACCATTTTTAGAGATACAACCTTCTCATGTGCTTCGTTCTCCTGCTCTAAATATATATCGTCTATGTGTTCTACACTATCAAATAAATCATCCATAGATAATCAAGCAGTTTCCTAAGTTCTCGGGAACTATGCCCCTTTCTAATAGCATCTTAGTAATTCTCATTCGATCCTCGAAATCTTTGAACGGTATCACTTCACATATCTTTTTCCCCATTTCCGTTTACCTCCCTTATTGCTTTACGTATAGCCCACCTCATAAACTCACTGTTTCTCATATCTACTGTATAAGCTGCCTTTGATATATCTTTTATTAGTTTGTCTGTATCTCTAAATGAATATGTTTTATCTTTATTATCTCTTGTCATATTTATATTGTACTACATTTGTTATACTTTTGTAAACATTTATATGTAAAAAAGAGAACAGCTTGAGCCATCCTCTAATTTTGGTTATTTTATTGGTACATATTCATAGACTCTTATAGTTTTTGTTGTTTCAATCTTTTTAACTTCTATTGGCTGATCATAAAACAGATCATCACAATTTTCTGTAAGTCCTTCTTGCCAGGTCAAACTAAATATTCTATCTTCATATTTTACAATAGATTCAATGTCTTTTGTCCAGCGGTGTTGCTCTCCATCCACATCATTGTCAGAATACCATTTAAAATCTTCCAGTTCTTCATCGGTTAGTTCAATACCACTATCAAATTTTTCAATTAGTTCTTTTAGCTCTGTCATAATATACCTCCTATTTTATTTTGCTTGTACCTGTATTACAGCAAATATTCTTTTGAATCTTCAATACTAAAAAACGTTGCTTTATTTTTTGTTTTTGTTTCCCATTCGTCAAATGCTTTCTGCAAAGCTTTTTCAAGTTCTAATTTTTCATCGTTAGTAACATTTGTCAAATAGTCGTCAGAATATTCACTCGAAAAATCATCTGCACTATCTTGTAAACGATCAATAATATCATCTGCATCAATTTTCGGTTTAAAATCGATCTGTTCTCCGATAAAACATCTTGTTGGTTTTTCATCTTTATGGTTTTCGTAATACGCGTGATTAGCTTCAAACGTTGCATCTTTTAATGCTTCTTTAATGCTTTCAAATCCACCGTTATAAGTTCCACTTTCTTTAAAACTCCAAGCATATTCCATATTAATAAACCTCCTATTATTTTATTCAATCCAGACATAATTTTTACTGTTTTTTATTTCATAAAGTCCTTTGCCCGTTCCGGTGCTGCATGATACTTCATTTATTTTAAACCAATCAACATCGTACGGTATCGCTACTACTTCTAAATCCTGATCCATCTTTTGTAGTTTTTCTATTAATTCTTTTACTAACATTGCTTTTCAATCCAATTCTTGATATAATTGATACATGAATCAAAGTCTTTTTGTTTCACATCGGTATATGATGATACCGCGAAACGATCTTTGATTTCACGATGCAGTTCTGCAAAGTATCTGCGTTTTTCTTTCGGATAAGCAATTTCTTCATCAACAGTTCGACTTACATCTTTTTCAGGTAATCCATTTTCTAATAGTCTTGTGTATACGCGCAAGGCTATTTCTTTTTGTATTTTTCGCTGCGATGCGTGATCGATCGTCATTTGGTTTTCTAGCTTATTGTTGATCGTCTTAATGGCTACGTCTTGGCTGTCGACGCGCTGCACAATCTTCTGTTGCTCTTTGAGCGTAGCAATCAGTATTTCTTGTTGTGTCATCTTCGGCATGTTATATGATCCTGTTCTACGGATGGCCGGCAGTATTTCATCACATACTAACGCTTGAAACTTTTCCGCAACTTCGTTCCTGGCTTTCATGGCTAATCTGTAAAAGATATTTTCCGGAATAAAGGCAAGTTCGCCTTCTCCACTAGTGGAGAAACCAAAATCTTCTAAATATCCATATACGCGCTGCCATCTGACATATCCACCTTTTGTTTCTATAAATCCTAATCCTCTAGCACAGTCTACTAAGCTTAGCTGTACGGTTCCGTTTTCGTCAATGTATCCTTGAACGTTTCTAATCATTAGTATATTATTCATATGTTCTCACTCCCCGTAATTTAGTCAAGTTCTTTTCTTGCCTTTATAACTAATTCGTTAAACTCCTTATCTGTTTGTAAAAATTCGTCGTATTGAGCAAATCCACCAATAGCACATACATTTATATCATATTTCTTAGCAATTTTTTGTGCTTCAAAATATCTAGGGCTGAACGTCATGCAATCTCCCATATGGTTTTCAAATTCGCATGTTCCTGAGTAACACATCAGTTATTCTCCTTTACTCTATTTCATCTAGTGCCTTTTCCCAGCATGTTACGCATTCTTTCATTTCCCCATATGGAACTGATTCATCTTTGCTAGGGCAATGATTGTTTAGTCCATACTCGTCAGGGCAATCATTTTTTACCATGTTTAAAGTTTTGTTAGATACCATGGATAAACATTTTATTTCACTTTTAATTCCGCTATTCAGTTTTTTCATTTGTCGTTATTCTCCTTTATAAATTTTTGTATTATTTTCATTAAATTGTTTAGTTTCTAATCTAGACAGTGACCTAACCATTGCATGCATTAATATTTTTCTATCTACCTCTTTATTCCTAGATGATTTTTTTACTAAGTATGCAGTCGGAACTTTTATAATAGATCCATTATTCGCAATACATTCATTTTCATAAACTGCATATACTCCAATATTTTCAGGTATTAAAAGTTTTACTTTGTCATATAATATTTTAGGTAATACAAAAAAATTAAAATCTCCTATAAATGACAACGCACATTTACTTTTAAAATCTGACTTACTAACTTTTATTTCATAGCACCTAAACTCTTCTTTTGAGTTCATTGTCATGAAGTCAACTCTTTCTTTCCCGTATCCAGATCCTACAGACACCTCAAATCCCCCATATATTCCTAGTCCTGATGCTCTTGTAGCTTTAAATATTGCATACTCACATTTTTCAGTTTCTTTTGTTTTCAACGTTATTCTCCTTTTTCAAATATTCTGAGCACGCCATCTTAACAACTGTTGAAACTGGTATCCCTACTTCATCTGCTATTGTCTGCAGCTTTTTATACATTTCATCCGTAAATACAATTGATCTAGTAACCATATGTTATCACCTTCTTAATAATATTATACCATTATATATAGTTAATTACAACTTATTTTATATATAAACAATAAAATATTGTATCTTATAAATATTGATATATAATTAACTTAGGGGGGTGTTATTATGCCTTTTGTGGCATTTATAGAATTTGATGAAAAAATTAAAAGCAGGTTGCCTACGGATAGTACTACGTATATATGTACTATGGATGGCATAGTCGATGAGGTTA
>Ga0302273_1000106_pt1 | contig 43482 bp, 25 predicted proteins | sample III_Bog_N1_3_FD_198774 | JGI IMG/M metagenome (GOLD analysis project Ga0302273, IMG submission 198774) | Peat permafrost microbial communities from Stordalen Mire near Abisko, Sweden - III_Bog_N1_3 | ecosystem: Environmental > Terrestrial > Soil > Wetlands > Peat | place: Sweden: Abisko... | reverse complement strand
AGGCGGCAGGACGCGATCCAGAGTTCCCGAAGCTGCCGGAACGGGACGATCCGGGATGACCCTGGAAGCGCGTGGGCGCCCCTTCGGCGCGGCCCAGGCCAGGCGTTCCTTCGTGCTCCACCACGTCCTCTGGCAGCTCGTCTAGGAAGCGCGAACCCAGGCAGGTCTCGCGCATGCCAAAGCGCAGGCGCTGGCGGCACTCGAACAGGTGCAGCTTCTTGCGGGCACGGGTGACGCCCACGTAAAACAGGCGCCGTTCTTCTTCCATGGCTTCTTCGGTGGCGTCCTGACGCGCCAGCGGGAAGAGTCCTTCCTCGCAGCCGGCCACGCAGACCTCGTCGAACTCCAGCCCCTTGGAGGTGTGGAGGGTCATGAGCACGGCGGCCTTGTCGCCTTCGAGCTGCTTGCCGTCGGAATCGGTCACCAAGGCGACTTCTTCCAGGAACCCGGCCAAGCCCCCTTCGGGCACGCGCTCGCGGTAGGAGGCACAAGCGGAAATCAATTCTCGAAGATTGTTGAGGCGCTCCTCGGACTCGTCGGTGCCCTCCTTCTCGTAGGACTCCTCCATGCCCGACTCGACGATCACGCGCTCACAGACTTCCTCCAGCGGGACGTTCTCGGCGATCGCCGCCTGCCAGGCCTTGAACAGGCTTCCCATAGTGGTGACCTTGCCAGCTCCGCGCACGTCGCCCGGAGGCAAGCCGCACATGGCCTCCACCAGGTTGCCCTCGTAGTGGTTGATGGCAGAATTGCGGTACGACTCCAAGGTCTTTTCACCGATGCCGCGTCGCGGGGCCGTGACGGCGCGCTCCAGGGCCATCATGTCGCGGGGATTCACCAGCACGCGCATCCAGGCCAGGGCGTCCTTGATCTCGGCGCGGTCGTAGAAGCGCACGCCGCCCACCATCACGTAGGGCACGCCCTCGCGGCGCAATGCCTCTTCGATGGTGCGGGACTGGCTGTTGGTGCGGTAGAAGACGGCCATGCTGCGGCCCGAGGCCAAGGCCTTCTGGGCGATTTTGGCGCAGCGGCGCGCCTCCATCTGCTCGTCGTCCTCGTGGTGGAGCGTGATCAGGTCGCCGCCCACAGCGTCGGTCTTGAGTGTCTTGTCCTTGCGCACCTTGTTCTTGGCGATCACGGTCGAGGCGGCCTTGAGGATGTTGGCCGTCGAGCGGTAGTTGCGCTCCAGCTTGACCACGTGGGCGCTGGGATAGTCCTTCTCGAAGTCCAGGATGTTCTGGATGTCGGCGCCGCGCCAGGAGTAGATCGACTGGTCGTCGTCACCCACCACCAGGATGTTGCCGTGCGAGGCCAGGAGCTTGACCAAGTTGTACTGGACCGGATTGGTGTCCTGGTACTCGTCGATGAGGATGTAGCCAAAGCGCTTCTGCCAGAACTCGCGCCGCTCGGGATGCTTGCGCAAAAGCTCCAGGGCGTTCAGGAGCAGGTCGTCGAAGTCCATGGCGTTCTGGTCGCGCAGACGCCGCTGGTAGCGGGTGAACACGCGCGCCGCGGCCTGGGCGGCGGGGTTGGCGGACTTGGCCATGTCCTCGGGCGTCTCGTCGGCGTTCTTGGCCGCGCTGATCAGTCGGCGCAGCTGGTCGGCTGTGGTGTTCTTGATGCCCAGCTCCGCGCAGACGTCGTTGATGACCTTCTTCTGGTCGCCGTCGTCGTAGATCGTGAAGCCGTCCTGGTAGCCCAGGAGCGTGGCGTCCCGGCGCAACACGCGGGAGCAGATGCCGTGGAAGGTGCCCATCCACTCCGGGGCGTCGCCCCCCATGAGCTTCTCGGCGCGCTCGCGCATCTCCTTGGCGGCCTTGTTGGTGAACGTGAGGGCCACGATCTGCCAGGGATGCCAGCCTTCCTTCTGGATCAGCCAGGCGATCTTCCAGGTGAGCACACGCGTCTTGCCCGAACCCGCCCCGGCCAGGATCAGTTGTGGGCGGTTGCAAACGAGCACCGCTTCGGCTTGCTCGGGATTCAGTTCGGCGCGAACGCGTTCTTCAGTCAGCATGGGGGGGGAAAGGTACTAAGCCCGAGGCCCCGGCAACGCCTCATGCGCCAAGGAATCGCCCCCCGAGGGTCGCGGGAGTGTTGAAGTGCTCCTCACCGTTTTGACGAGGCGCCGATGGAAACCGGCAGTGGAACCTGTGTAGTTCTGGCTAATTTGGTGCAACATGCGAATCAGGCACTCCTTTCTGGCACTTCTGGCACTGGCTCTTGGAGCCCAAGCCCTGACCCTCCCCTCCTTCGGCTCCGGGCAGGCGCGCGTTCCCGAGGCAGCCAGCCTGGACACGGCCCTGGCCCAGACCTGGGAAGGCATCAAGGCCCGCAACATCACGGCTTTCGGCAACGGCCTGGTGCACCGTCCCAAGTCGGAATACCCGGGGGACGCAGTGTCCGAAGGCCAGGGCTACGGCATGCTGGTGGCCGTACTGATGAACGACCAGACGACCTTCGACAAGATCTGGGACGCCACCGAAAGCTCCATGCTCAACGTCAGCGGCACCAAGTCCAGCTACAACTGGTGGCGCTGCCAGGACGGCGGCACCGCCTGCAACGGCCCGACCTACAAGGACGGCCCGGCCTCCGACGCCGACCAGGACATCGCCCTGTCGCTCCTGTTCGCCGATTCCCTGGTGAAAAAGGGCAAGTGGAAGTCCCACATCAGCCCCAAAGGAGCCAGCTACGGCCAGCGTGCCCAGAGGATGCTCAACGCCATCTGGAGCGACATGATCGACCAGGGCCGCTACTTCAAGCCCGGCAGCTGGGGTGGCGCCTCCGTCCTCAATCCTGGCTACTTCTCCCCGGCCTGGTACCGCATCTTCGCGGCCCGCGACAGCGTGAGCTCCCACGACTGGAAGGCCGTGGTGGAGCAGAGCTACCAGACCATCCTGGCCGGCCCCGGCGCGGGGATGGGCTTAGTGTGCGACTGGTCCAACGGGCAGGGGCAGCCCTTGAGCGCCGGACCAGGATACAACGCCTTCGCCAACGGGCAGTGGTTTTACAAAGACGCCGTGCGCGTGCTCTGGCGCCTGGCCCTGGACTACGCCTGGTTCGGCGACGTGCGCGCCAAGCGCTTCCTCGACAGCGCCGCCGCCTTCATCAAGGCGCCCGCCAACGCCGACTTCTTCCAGATCAGCGGCAAGGCCATTCCCAAGGACTCGCTCTTCGTGTTCAACGGCGGCAAGACCTCCCGCCCCCGTGCCGAGCACAGCCACCTGACGGTGGCCATGTGGGGATGCCTGGCCGTGGCCCAGGACGCGCAGTCCGTGTCGGACTGGAGCAGCGAACTGCTCAAGTTCCACGAATCCGATGCCGACTACTGGGGCTTGGCCAATGACGCCGCCGGGGAAGACACCCTGCACAACGAGCTGTACTTCGACCAGTTCCTGGCCTGGTTCGGCGGGGCGACGCTGGCCGGCCGTTTCGTGAACATCCCCGAGGAACTGGCCGATCCCGATCCTTCCACGCCGATGGCCTGGAAGGTCGGACCGAGCATCACGCCGATGTCGCTGGACTTCCAGAAGGACGTGCTGACCGGCACCGGCACCCTGAGCAAGGCCGGCGCCTGGCGCGTCACCATCACTCACCGCGACAGCGGCACCGTCTGGAGCAGCTCGGGCAGCTCTGCCGATCTTTCCATCCGTTGGAACGGCCAGAGCAGCGACGGCAAGAGCTTCCCCCAAGGCTGGTGCAACGTGGTCTTCTCCGTAAAGGGGCTGCAGGACGTCAAGCTCTTCGCCTGGGTGTCGCACCAGCGCGACCTGCGGGCCAACGCCGATTGGCTGGTGATCGACAGTTGCAAGGAGACCGTCATCTCCCCCAACCTGGGCGCCTGGAAAGGCTTCACCAACACCGACAAGGGCGGCAGCTCCAGCGTCGCCCTGGCCTTGGAAGGCACAGGAGCGGATCGCGGACTCGTCTCCCGCTACGACCTGGGCACCGGAGGCTACCAGTACGGCGGGCTGCAGTGGAACGCCCAGGGCTGGACAGGCTTTGCCGCCGCGACCAAGATCCGCTTCAAGGCCAAGGCCGACCACTCCACCGTGGTGGACTTCTACGTGGTGCAGAGCAATATCGGCGACGACAGCTACCTGCACGTGCTGGACACCATCGGCACCGGCTGGAAGACCTACGAGCACACCTTCTCCCAGTTCACGCCCCGCCTGGGCGGCGGCAATACCCTGGACATGAGCAAGGCCACGGCCCTCAACTGGCACATCCAGGCCGACAAATGCCTCAATAGCGCAAGCTGCCTCACCGGAAACGTGACCATCGCCGACGTGGTGATGGCCGGCGACATGGCCAAGATGTACGCAGCGCCCGGTGCCGCCAAGGCCAAGCCCGACACCACCCCCGAGCCCGTGATCGGAATCCATGCCCGCGCAGGCCTTGTCCCGATGGTCCGCCTGACCGGAAGCCAACTGCGCGTGAATGCCGACGAGGCCACCGTGCTGATCCTACGCGACTTGTCCGGACGCGTGCTGGAGAAGCGGGAACTGAGCTCGGGAAGCCACGTGCTGGACCTGCGCAGCTCCGGTATGGTCGTGATGGAACTGCGCGGCCCGACCCTGCACGAGACCCGCCTGCTGCGGCCCGTGCACTAAGTTCGCGATCCGACTGCAAAAAAACCGATATCCGTACGGATACCGGTTTTTTTGCGCCCGTTCCGGCGCGCTCCCCTTGTCCCGCTCAGTGCACGCGCGACAACTGCAACGTACGGATCGCTCCCTTGCCCGTCACCCGCAACATCTGGCCGGCATTGCCCTGGGGAAGCATCCAGCTGGAACCGGCCGCCACCTCGCTGCGGCCGACTTCGCGCCCGGCCAGATCCAGCAGGACCGCACTCACGGCGTGTTCCTGTCCGTTCACGAACAACTCACCATGCGGCGCATGCACCAGGGATACCAACCCCAATGGCCCGTTTTCGCTATGGGAACCTTCGATGTCCGTCGGCTTGCAGCCGTTGTCCCAGCAAGTGATGGTCGCACCGGCCCCCGTGACCGGATCCTTGAGATCGGCCTCCAAGGCCGCCGTCGAGGACATCGGAAGCGTGTACGGGGGCGTGAAGGCGGTGCCCGATCCCGTCATGTTGCCGGAGCAGCCCGTGAACAGGTTGTCCTTGACGGTAATGGCCACGAAGTCGTTGTTGTAGAGGTCGATGGGCTTCTTTTGGCCAATGAACACATTTCCCTCCACCACCAGATTGGCCTTGTAGGCGGCGCGGACGCAGTGGTTCTGGCCAGGATCTGTGCTGGTGAAAAGGCTATTGGCCACATGGACCTTGCCAAAGCGCACTCGCGGCATCCGCTCGCCCACCCCTTCGCCCCACCAAGTCCTGTAGAAGGTGACGTTGAGGTTGTGCGCCCCTTCCTTGGTCGAGTCGTCGCTGCCGCCCAGCAGGTTGCAATAGCGGTGCGAGTACCCGGCCGTGCCCGAGGCATAGGACTTGTCAGTGTAGTGGAACTTGGTGTTGCTGACGGTGACGTAGTCCGACTTCTTGGTGATGTCGGTGTTGCCGTCCTCGCCGTCGAAAATGTCCATGTGGTCCAACCACACGTTGGTGGTCCCGTTGACGATGGTGATGTTGTCCTGACGATTCTCTCCGGCGCTGCCGCACTTGTTGTCGCAGGCTCCCGGTCCTTCCACGATCAGGTTGCGCAAGATGACGTTCTTGACGCCGCTCAAGTCGAAACCGCCCTTGATATGCGCTCCCGGCAATCCCAGGATGGACTTGTCGCTACTGACCGTCACGCGATCGCCGTTGCCTTCCCCACGGGTCCCGAAGGAGCCCATCGTCCCATCCACCCAGATGACGTATTTGCCGCTGGCCTTAGCGTACTTCTGGAGGTCGGCCATGGTCTTGACCGTCACTACCGTGCCACCGGCACCTCCCGTGGTACCGCCACTCTGGGATGCCCACCCCATGGGAGTCTCGGTCGAGGATGCTGCCAGGGCGCCCGAGGCAAGCACCAGAGCCAGTCCCGCAAACTTGCCAAAGCGTGTCGTCGCGATTTCCATATCGTCTCCCATCGTAAGTGTGCTCTATCCAGTCAATGGAAAGATCGCGTCGTTCAGCGTCCAGGCCACACCGCTTGCACCCGTATCCGTTGAAGACGGGTCAATGCATTAAAGAAGTCGTTTGCATCTATCTTTCGCCACTCAGAGCGGGTGACGGACCGCATCGGAGTCTTCGCCAACCACCGCCCCAGAACTGAGGTCGACTTGAGCATTCCTGCCGCTCGCAGAACCCACGCAGACCGACTGCCTGCCTGGATCCCGGTGGCCCTGTGCGTCGGTCTTTGCCTATGGACCGCGCTCACCTCGGTGTTGGCGCTGCAATCGGCACCCTGGACCGGCATCACCCCCAACGCCACGGCCGACGGCAGGATCGTTGTCTCACGCATCGCCCCCGGCAGCCCCGCAGCAAAGGCCGACATCCGCAAAGGCGACCTGCTGCTGCAGATCGCTGGCACGACCCCGGCAGCCGTGGGTTTCGTGCCAGATCGCGACTACCTGAGCACCTGGGAGCAGGAAGCGCAGTTCTGGAACGTGCGCCAGGCCATGTCGGCACTGGTGCGCACCAACCACCCCCTGGAGATTCAGATCCTGCGCCACGGGAATGCCAGCGTGCACCGACTGACTCCGGGCCTAGAGCCCTTGGAGCAACTCGCACAACGCCTGGCCCCGTTCCTGCTCGTGAGCTGGTCCTTCCTGCTGTGCGGCGGCATTGTCGTCTGGCGCAACTGGTCCGTGGCCTCGGTGAGCCTGTTGGTGGGCTGCACCAGCCTGTGCGTCACGCTCTCAAGCCTGCTGGGCTTCAATTCCCGCGACCTGAGCTTCCCGGTGGGCATCCATCATTTCCTGCAGGTGATGAACGAATCGGCAGCGATGATCTGCGCCTTCGCCCTGGCGCACTTCGCTTGGCATTTTCCCCGGCAGCACCCGCTGCTGCGACGCTTCCCGATCGCCCAGCTGCTGCCCGCCGCGACGGCAGCGATCTTCTTGGCCTTCCATTTCCTGCACATTCTGCCAGGCCCCAAGCACGCCGTCAACCTTTCCTTACTGGCCTGCAGCCTGCTGCTGGCTGCGGGACTGATCAGCGGGTACGCGCATTTTGGCAGCACGAGTCCCATCCTCCGCCGTCAGATCCGCTGGGTCGGGTTTGCCCTGATGGTCGGGATGAGTCCGCTTGTCCTATTCACGATCCTTCCCGTCCTCTGGAACCTGCCGTTCCTGCCCGAGGAAATCACCTCCCTCTCGACCATCCTGATCCCCGCAGGAATCCTGTACAGCTTCGCCAACGGCAAGCACGAGAACCCGTCCGCATTGTTCCTGCGCCTGCTGCACCTGAAGGGTCGGCTCCGCCGTCACGAGGCCATCGGCATCGACGGCGTCATCCAGCATTTTCTGGATGCTCAGAGCCAAGGGTCGAGCGTCATCGAGAGCCTGAAGCACACGCTGCAGGATCTCATGGACATGCCTTGGATCGAGGTCGGAAGTTCTAGCCATCCGTGGATCGAAGCCAACCGGCAGGCCTTGACGACGGCCATGACCGGATCCCATCGTCCCTTCTCGGGCGAGGAACTGGTCGAACTCCTGGCCATGCCGGTCCCCGCCGAGATCGAATCCAGCTACGTCATCCCCCTGCACGGACGGTCCTTGCAACTGCGCATCCTGCTCGTCGGTCCCCGTTGGAACCCCGACGGCTGGAACCACATAGACCGGGAATGCCTTGCCGCCCTGGTCACCATCGCCACCCCGCTTTTGATCGCGGAAGAGAAAAACCGGCTCCAGGAGGAAGAGCGTCGTCGACAACTGGTGCTGGCGAAGGAGGAACTGGAACGCCGGGTGGAGGAGCGCACCTCAGAACTGGCCGCAAGCAATCGCCAGCTGTCGGAAGCGTTGCAGGCGCGGGAGGACTTCCTGGCGGCCATGAGCCACGAACTGCGCACACCCTTGGCGACGCTCCTGGGAGGCATCGAGGCACTGCAGCACGGGATCGACGGCCCGATCGCACGGAAGATGCAGGCCCGTCTGGACAGCATGGAGCGCAACGGCCAGCACCTGCGGGAGCTCATCGGCGACGTGCTGGACTTCGCCCGGGGGCGAGCCGGGAAACTCACCATCCAGCCCCAGGCCTTTGACCTGATAAACACCTGCCTGCAGGCCTGCGAACTGGTCACCAGCCGCCAAGGAAACCACCAGATCCCCGCGATCGAGTCCCCGCCCGTGCTGCCAGGAGCCTTTGGGGACCCGTTGCGGGTGCGGCAGATCCTGACCAACTTGCTGGCCAACGCCTACCTCCACGGAGGGGGCAGCCCGCTCCTCCAATTGCAAGCGCATTCGCAGCAACTGCAGGTGGACATCCTAGACCGAGGCAAAGGCATCCCCGAACCGGTCCGCCCGCGCCTGTTCCACGCCTTCGAACGGCTAGATCCCAACGGCAGCGGTACCGGTACGGGCCTGGGCCTTGCGCTGTCCCATATGTTGGCCCGGCTCATGGGAGGAGATCTCGTTTACCTGCCGCGCGAGGGCGGCGGCTCCTGCTTCCGACTCACCCTGCCGCAGGCCCTTGAGCCAGCCAGCCAAGATCCGGAAGAGGATTCGTCGGCCCTGGAAGCCGGAGTGGACCTTCCTCAGGTGATGCTGGTAGAAGACAACGACGACCTGCTCACGCTGCTGGACGACTACCTCGCGAGCATGGAATGGCCCGTGGAAGTCCACACCACCGGCATGTCGGCCCTCGAGGCCTGCCGCACCGGTCTGCCCCGCATCCTGGTGACCGACCTGGGACTTCCCGGCATGGACGGGCTAGAGCTGGTCCGGCACATCCGTAACCTGCCCGGAGGCAAAGCGGTGAAGGTGATCGTGCTGACGGGACAGGTCATGCCCGAGGATGCCGGCCGCTGCATGCAGGCCGGCGTAGACATCGTGCTCCCCAAGCCCTTCCCGTTGAGCAAGCTCGACAAGATCCTGCGCAGCGTCGCCTTGGAGGATTCCCGCGCGATCCAGCGCCTCACGCAGGCAAGCTGAGTCGCATTTTCTCGCGCACCGTCGCCGTTGCCACCCACGATGCCGTATGCGACAATGCGTTCATGACCTCCGCCCACGCCCCGCGTCTCGATGCCCCACCTTGCCTTGGGGGGGCTGGCATGAATCTTCTTTGTTCCGGTCCGCTGGCTCGTCGCCTGTCGATCGCGGTCGGTGGCATCGCTTCCGTGCTGGCCCTGTCCCTGGGCATCTATCTGGGCCTGCAATCGGGTCGATCCGAACGCCTCACGGTGAGCGAGAACCTGGAAGCCTCGGTCCGCACGCTATTGCATCGGTTGCCTCCCGCCGACCTGGACTCGCTGCGCCACGGGCACGGCGAAGAAAGCCTAGCGTATTCCCGGCTGCTGGCGGAGCTGAAGGCCTCGGGCAAGGCCTCACTGCGCACCGCCACCTTCTACACCATCGCCAAGACCGACACCGGCTGGATCTTCCTGGCCGACGCCTACGAAGGCAAGGACCATTCCGCCCTAGGTTCCCGCTACGAGGTCAAGGATCCTGTGGCAGAGCGGTTCATGGACGAGGCTCTGCGCACCGGATCGGCCCGCGATCCGCGCCTGGTGGCCGATGCCTGGGGCGTGTGGATGTCGGCCTACGCCGCCGTTCCCGGAACCGCCGTCCCGGTCCTGGTGGGTGTGGACATCCCGGCCTCCGACCTGCGCCGCCGCGAACTGCGCACCTTGCTGGGCGCCGTGGTCTTCTCGCTGCTGGGCGCTATGGGCGCTGCCGTGGCCACCCGATCCCTGGTGCACCGCACCCTGAAGTCGGAACTGGGACACGCCGCGCTGCAGGTGAAGGCGCTGCAGTCCGGGGACCTATCCCCCAAGCCCGTAAACCCTTCCGGGGACGAGCTCGAGCACATGGCGCATGCCCTCAACGACACCGCCGCGCACCTGCGGCAAGTGGTCGGGCAGGAGCATGTGGACTGGCCCGACGTCAGCAAGCGCCTGGCCGAAAGCGCTTTGCTTGCCCTCTTGGTGGAGAGCAGCCCCTTGGGCATCGTGGTCCTGACACCGGCCGGGAAGGTGCGCCACCTGAACGCCGCCTGTCGGCAGCTGCTGAAGGACTGGGGCCGCATGCCCGATGCCATCGAAGGAATGGACCTGGCCCAACTGCACCCCGAGCTGCTCCAGTTTCACGAGACGCCCATGGAGATCTCCGTCGCGGACCGCACCTGGACCTTCGGCACCCAGCCCATCCACGATGCCTTGGGAGAACTGCTGGCCTACCAGGGCTCCTTCGTGGAAATCACCCAGGAGCTTTTGAGCACCAAGGCCGAGCAAGAATCGCAAGCTGCCCAGCAACACCTGCGGCAGGAGGCCGCACGACGCGACCGGCAGATCCACGAGGAAGGGGTCCTGCGCAACCGGGAGCTGTCCCGCCAGATCGACCTTTTGCTGGACTACGTGGCCATGCTCAAGGAAGGCGATCTCTCCAAGGACTCGCCGCAGTTGCCCGAAGGGGTCGTAGCCCAGCTCTCGGAGGGATTGGAACGCCTGGTGCTGTCGCTGCGGCAGCAGATGCAGGAGCTGCTGCGGCGCTCCTCCGAGCTGACGGAACATTCCGATTCGATGCGTCGGGTCTCCGATTCCCTGGGGCAGCAGACCATCGGGACGCGGCGGGAAATCGACGCCGCCCGGCAGGAATCTATGCTGGTCCAGGGTGGCCTGGCCCAGGCCGTGCAGACCTGCCAGACCTTGCAGGAAGACATCGGACAGCTTTCCCGCTCGTCCCAGGAGGCCGTGGAAGCCGCCTCGCAGGCCGGCAAGGTGGCCACCGAAGCGGCACGGCAAGTGGAAAGCCTGGAGGCTGCGGGAAGCCAGATCGGGCAGATCTCGGCCTTGGTCGCGGACATCGCCCGCCAGACCTCCCTGCTGGCCATCAACGCGGCCGTGGAGGCCGCCCATGCCGGGCAGGCTGGGGCCGGATTTGCCGTGGTCGCCTCCGAGGTGCAGGTCCTGGCGCGCCGCACCGCTGACGCCACAACCATCATCGATCAGAGCCTGGACGACATCCGCAACGGCACCCACACCACCACGCACACCCTGGCGCGCATCGACGAGGCCGTGGCCCTGATCCACAAGCTCCAGCGCAACGTGGACCAGGCCTTGGAGCGTCAGATGGAGGCCACCCGCGGCATCACCCAGGAGACCATCCAAGCCCGCGACCGCGCCCGCAAGATGAAATCGCATCTGCAGCTGGTGGAAGGAGCCGCCGACCGCACCGCCACGGCCGCCGAGCAGGGTCTGGATCAGGCCCAAGGCCTTTCGGAGCTTTCCGGATCGATCCAGGAGCTGGTCGCCCGCTTCCGCACCTGACCGCAAGCAAGGCTACTTCTGCGCCACCTTGCCGCCGTTGTACAGGCACAGCAGGCTGTCCGAACTGCCTTGCTTGGGCGTCGGCTCGGCCGTGCAAGTCCCGGCCAGCACGTCCCCGTTCCTGCCGGGCACGGTACAGAAGCTTCCCGAATTCTTCCCCTGACACGCGCTGTAGTAGGCCACCGGCGGATGCCAAGCGCATCCGGACACGATAAGCACCCCCGCCGCAAGCAAAAGCCTGCGCATCAATCCTTGGCGATTCATAGCTCCTCCACGATCACCGTTGTTGCGGGGTCAGCTCCCCCGACGCTCTTTCGGAATCAAGACGGCAAGCTGCCCGCTGCGATTCCCAGTACCTGTTATCGTCACGAACTCCTCCGAGGTACAGCACTTTGTTGGGACTACCTTGGTGCCATGCCGGATCGCCTCAGAACCCTGCCCCATGCCCACCGCCCCGTCCGCGACAAGGGACCGCTGCGGTATTTCCTGCTGCACAAGCCCTACGGGACGCTCTGCCAGTTCACCGACGACGGAGGTCGCCCGACCCTGCAGAGCCTGTTCCCCGTCCCCGGCATGTACCCCTGCGGACGGCTCGACACCGACAGCGAAGGCCTGTTGCTGCTCTCGAACGACGGGGCCTTCCAGGCCCGCATCGCCTCCCCGACCTCCAAGCTGTGGAAGACCTACTGGGTGCAGGTGGAAGGGATCCCCGCCCCGGAAGCGCTCGAACGGTTCCGCCAAGGAGTCGTGATCGAGGGCAAGGTCACCCTGCCGGCCAAGGCCCGCCTACTGGAAGCCCCGCCCGAACTGCCCGACCGCGTGCCGCCCATCCGCGTGCGCAAGAGCATCCCCGACACCTGGATCGAGGTGCAGCTGCGCGAAGGACGCAACCGCCAGGTGCGCAAGATGACCGCCGCCATCGGGCACCCCACCCTGCGGCTGGTGCGCGCCGCCATCGGAGACTTCGCCCTGGATGGTCTGGCTCCGGGCGAATGGCGCGAGATCCTGCTGCGCGAAGACAGCCGACCGCAGCGCAGTTAGCGGGTCACCACCAGGCTGCCGTCGGCCTGGAAGCCGCGTCCAGCTAGGCGGTAGCGGTACACGCCCGGAACCAGGGATGCGTTTGCCACCCGCTTGCCGCCCATGTCCCACAGCAGCAGGGAGACCCCGTCCGTCCCGGCCGGGACATCCGTCTGCAGCTTGCCCGAGGCGTCCAGGAAGACCCGTGCCGACGGAACTGTCCGTCCGTCAAGACCCGTGGGGACGAGAGAGGCGACCTCGAAAGCCGGGGAGACCAGTCGCGACTGGCTTGTGGCCGAGACCTTCACCGAGACCTTGTAGCTGCCGACCTTGGCGACGTTCAGGGTGCTTGCCGTCGCCCCCGCAAGCAAGGTGTCGTTGCGGTACCACTGGTAGCCGTCGCCTGTCGGGAAGCACGAAAGGACGACACCGGCCGGATTCGAGGCGACCGGCTGGCTGGTGCGGATGCTCACCGACTGTTTGAGCAGGCCGGCGACGATCTTGGCCATCTCCTTGGCCCCTGTCGCATTGGGGTGCACGCTGTCGTCCTGGTACCAGGCACCGTGCCCGGCCATGCCCGTGCGCAGGTCGATGACCGGAGCGGCCTTCTGCAAGGCCACCTCCAGGATGGCCGGATTCACCTGGTTCGCGATCGTGGTGTCGTACATGCTCCAGCTGGCGTTGTTGGCCCGTGGCTGGAGCGAGACCCAGACCTGGGGCTTGGAGGCCAGGACCCGGAACGTGTCGATCATCGAGGCGTAGTCGGCCTTGAAGTTCTGCTTGTAGTAAGGCCAGATGTAGTCCTTGGAGTCGTTGGTGCCCAGTTCGATCACCACGATCCCAGGCAGGAAGGCCCGCGCATTGGCAAAGGCCGACTGGGTCCAGTAGGCATCCCCCACGGCCTTGATCATGGTCTTGCTGCTCACGCCGAAGTTCGAGACCTCGTAGCCGGTGCCCAGGAGCGTGTCCAGCTGCGTGGGATAGCTTTCATAGTAGGGGCTGGATAGGCCGTAGCCGTAGGTGAGGGAGTTCCCCACGCAGGCGACCTTGATGTCGGCGGCAGAGGTGGCCGCAACGGCTACCAGGGACAGGAAGGCAGAACAGCCAAGAAAGGACTTCATGGTGCGAATCTAACGCCCAAGACTTCTTTCCGCAGCTTGGAATCACGCGCATGGCCAGCACGTCTGCCTCATCATGCGAACCGGATACCTGACCCTGACCCTTTTGCCAGCCGTACTGGTCGCCTGCGCAAGCCAAGCGCCTGACCCGGATGCCGGGCGCCCCAAGGTGATCGCCCTTTCCCGCATCGAAGACCTGGACGGATGCGGCGGCAGCGGAAACGACTTCATAAAGCTCCTGGGACACGCCTTGGCCGAACGCAAGCAAGCCCTGGTCGTGGGCCATTCCGACACCTCCGAGCTCAGGCCCAAGCACCCTCGCGGCCAAAGGCCTCCGCAGGGAGGGGCCCCCGGCGGGGAAGGAGGCATGGGTGGACATCACGGCGGCAGCAAGGGGATGCATGCCCAGGAATCCGGTGAAAATACTCCCCGACCAATGCGGTATCGGCTTCTGGGAAGCCTGGCCTGGGAAACCGACTCCGTCGGAACGCGAAGCCTGAATCGGCTCGACACTGCAGGAAAGAACTCCCTGCGCACGCCCCTTGCCCAGCTGCGCCTAGTGGACGAGAGCACCGGCCGTGCCGTCTGGAAGCAGTCCGTGCGCATCGACAGCCTCGCGCCCGTTTCGGGCAACTGCCCCCAAGCGCCCGATCTGAGCCGTTTGGCGACCGAGGCCGCCAAGGCGGCGGCGACCGGACTGGGCCTGCATTAGCGCTCCATAAACAGCGAACCGACGGCCCTCGATTCACGTCACGGCAAAGTCCAACGCCCCTGGTTCACCAGCTCGCTCCAGACCCTACGGACCATCCAGCCATCCCACGGGGTGACCACGGCAGAGTTCCCGGCCCGCATGATGGCGGTCGGCAGACCCGTCGGTGGAAGATCGGCCGCCTCGTAAAAGTCGGGAAGCATGAAGCCGTGGCCGATCTCATGCTCGATGATGTGCGGTTCGGGGGAATCCAGCACCGAAAGGATGTAGCTCGACCCGACACGCTGCCCCCAGTCTCCGCCCGCGCCGCCGTCCATGCCGTCGGTCCCCCACAGATTCATGTCGTAGTGCTGGTTCGGAGACTTACAATCTGGATAGGTCGTATTCACCGTTCCACGATCATGAAATTCGTCCCGGTTGCAGACATCCGGTCCCTTGGGTGCGGTCGCGCCTTCGGATTCCAGGCCACCGTTCACGTACACCGGCACAGCTAGGCCGGTGGTGTCCAGGTAGGCGGTACTGCTCACAGCCCAGCCCACGATCTTGACCGGAACCGTATCGTAGGGGAAGCTGTCGTGGCCCTTGAGGTACCTGACCCAGCTTGCGACGGCACGATTGAGCATCGGCTCAAACTTCACTCGCTGATCCTTGGTGACCTTGGTCTTCGATTCCCAACGGACGACATAATTGAGCTTGCCGCCTTCCGCCACGATCTGATCGTGGATGGAATTGTAGAAGTCCAGTGCATTGTCCTTCTTGATGCGATTGATCCACACCCAGTCCACCGATGTCTTGAGTCCATCGGGAATCACCGAGAACGTGTCCAGGACAACGGTCTTGACAGAGTCGGTGAAGTCCACCCTGCGACTGGACCCGATCACGGCCTGGCTGCCGTCGAAGGCACGCGCCATAGCCTTCCAGGTCAATCCCTTCTCGTAGAGCTTCCACGGGGTGCTCGCCGTGTAGGTCCCGGCTGCAACCGTGTAGACAAGCGCTAGCGTCTGCACCGCACCACTGGAAGGCACCAAGTTCAACTTGAGCATTCCCTTGCTGGCTGTCAGGGCGGTGTCGGAATTGGCAAGCTTCCCCGTGAAGGTGCGACGCACGATCTTCGCATCGGGAGCAGTCCCAGTGCTGGAGGCAATCCCCACCTTGCCGATGACACTTGCCCCGTCCTTGAGCGTGAGCGTGTCGGTGGCAGCCACCGCCCGAAAGAGCATGCCTTGGACAGTTCCTGTCGCGGCCTTCCCGCTTGAAGCGGCAGCGCCCGTCGCACGCAGCATCGAGACCACGCGATGCAGGCCCCCGGCCCGGATCTCCACAAGCACCATTCCCGATCCCGCGATTCCTTCCGCTGGATCCAAGCTCCACCGCCCGGCATCGAAGCTCCTGGATTGTCTAGACAGAATCTGTCCACGCACGTCGCGCACAGTGATTTCCACCGGAGTCGGCGCGTCCAGAAAAAGCACCAGCCGCTGCCCCACCTGCGAGATTCCATTGGCCGCAGCCATCCCTGCGATGCCAGTGGGAACCCCGAACTGGTACGCCCCTTGGGCGTCCGTGACCGCCGATAGTCCCGAGGATTTCTGAACGACGGTGATGTTCGGGACCGCAGTCCCGTCAGGCATGATCACCTTGCCGGTGAGCGCCGCAGAAGCGGAGATCGACAGGACCCCAAGCAGCAGGGCGGGAAGTCTAGATGGCATTTCATTCATGAGATTCCTTTGGTTTGGCCAAAAGTCAGATCCTGTCAAATTGCTCCGTAGCTAGAACGACAGGGTCGCGCTGGGAGTCACCGGCTCAATGGTGCCGTCGGCTTTGAACGTCAGCTTGTCGATCGCCACCTCGCGCCTGTAGGTGCCACCGCCATTGGGGCCGTTGCTGAGGTGGTAGACGATGTACCACTGGCCCGCGAACTCCGCCACGCCGGCGTGGTTGGTGGGTTCGTCCTGGCCCGCCACCTTGGGCATCGCCGCCAGGATCGTTCCCTTGTGGGTCCAAGGCCCCATCGGGCTGTTCGAGGTGGCGTAGTCGATGGTGGTCGGGTTGGCCGCTCCCCTGGCGTAGATCTCGTAGTAGATGCCGTTGCGCTTGACCAGGTACGGCGATTCGAAGTAGTCGTACGGCGTGGTCTCGGTCAGCTTTCCGGACAGTGTGACCATGTCGGGATTGAGCTTGACCGTGATCATCTTCCAGAAGCCGCCGTACTGCAGGTAGGCCTGCCCGTCGTCGTCGATGAATACGGTCGGATCGATGGTGTGCGGAGTCTGGTCGATGTTGGTGATTCCCCAGGTGGACATCTCTAGGGAGTCGTTGATCAACGGCTTGCCCAAGGCATCCTTCCAAGGACCTTCCGGGCTGTCCGCCACGGCGACGCCGATGGCCATCCGGTCCTGGCTGTGCACGATGTCGTTGATGGGCACATACCAGTAGTACTTCCCGTTCCTGGCCTTGATCATCTGCCCAGCCCAGGCATTGGCATTGGTCCAGGCGAAGGTCTTCAGGTTCATCGGGGTGGTGCGCGTCCAGTTCACCATGTCGGTGCTCTTGAGCAGATACCACTCCCGCAGATCGAAGCCTCCCGTGCCCTGGTCATGGCCGCATTGGATGTAGAAGGTGCAGTTGTCGACCATCACCCCCGGATCGGCCGTGTAGACGTCGGTGAAGATCGGATTGGCTTTGCTGGATCCCGCCTTGGGCTGCGGGCAGGTACCGCTGACGGAGCTGTCCATCGCCAGCACCAGGTTGGAGTCGATATAGGCCGCAATGGGCAGTTTCCTATCCGCGTACCCGGCCTTTTTCGCGACCAAGGTGTCGATGGCAACGGCCGCAGAGATCCTTGCCGACAGGCCGTTCCCTTCGCCTTGCACCGAGCTTCCCGCCAGCATCAATCGATCGTCCAACCGAAGCACGGAACACAGCACGGCGCCATCGCCACGGCCGATGCGCACGATGTTCAACCCCTGGGAGAATGCGGACAGGCCGACCGATCGGCTCGATCCGCGCCCTAGAGCTGGCGTCGCAAGCGTCTTCTTGCCATTGGCAGAAAGCACTTCGATCCATCCCTCCACGTCGACCGATCCCGCAATCACGACCAAGGCGGCTCCCTTGACTTCGAACGCCACCGGAAGCACTCCGGAGGATGCCTTCGCCAGGACACCCGTGCTTCCTGAGGTCAGCAGGAACTTGCCGTCCGATCCTGTTTTCGCAGAGGTGGCCGAATTCTTGAGCGACAGGACCACATCTTTGAGTACGGCTCCGGCGGCATTGGTCACCTTGCCCGAAAGCCTCACCACGGCGGCATCGGCTTTCGTTCCCGGACAGAGCACCAGCAGGAGTGCACCCGCTGCCGCCTTCATCACCGGCCTCATTTGGCCAGGCTCATGCTTCGGGTGATGGGCGGCACAGATGGATCCAGATCGATTGGACATGGGATTTCCCGCTTTCTGTCCGAAGGCTTCGATGGCCCTATGGACGCCAAGTGAGGGTGGTCTTCTTATTGACGTCGGTGGCCGATCCCACCGTGGAGGCGTCGTCTACGAAGCCCGACAGGTTGCCCGAGCTGCGGTTGAGTCCCTGGCCGCGGTACTCCACGTCGCCGTGCAGGTTCACCGTGCCCGAAGCGCCCTGGCCGCCCTCGAAGAAGCCCAGCGGATAGAAGGTGGTGCGCACCGTTCCGCCGGTGACGCTGAAAGAGTTGTTCCCATACAGGCTGCCGGATTCGCCCACGACAGTGAGTCCGCCCACCGTTCCGCCCGTCACCGAGCCGTTCACGACGATCGCCTGGTCCTCAATGCGGGCTGTCCCGCCTGCCGATCCGCCCGAAAGGATCTTCGCATACGGTCCCACGTACACCGTGGACGGCGTGCTGGCGGGAGCGCAGCCGCCGCCGTTGGCATGGCGCACCGTCCCGCTCGGGCAGGCGTCGATGGTGCCATTCTGGAATCCCTGGGGCCAGGCGTTGGCAAGCTCGATCATGTACGGATAGCGCCAAATGGTCCCGTAGGCCTGCTCCGAGACGATGGTCTGGAAGGTGGAGGGCGTGGCCATGACCACCAGGAACAGGGGCTCGCCCGCATTCACCTTGAAGGTCAGGTCAGCATCCAACCCGGCCTGCAGCCTGCTGTAGCGGGCTGTGGTGAAGTCCGTGCCGGTGGCCACCAGGCCCCAGCGAAAGTCCGCGTCCGACTCGGCCTGGTTCACGCCCCGGAATTTGACGGAAACTGTCGTAGCGCCCGTCTCGGGGTAGAGCCGCACCACGTTGTAGCCGAAGCGCTGCGGGGCCCCGTAGAAGGGCGAGGCAAAGCGGCGGTTGGCCGCCCAGGCGGCGTCCAGGGACTCCAAGGGCATCAGGCGATGCATGCGCTCGGCCTTGTCGGTCTGGGTGATGTTCCCGTAGGTGGCACGGAAGGCGGCGGGGGTCTGCTTGTAGTCCCACGTCACGTTGTGCATGGCCCAGTCGCCAAAGAAGTCGTTGAGCTGGGAGATGGTCCAGCCTCGGCTCTTCTGGATGTTGGTGAAGGGGTCAGGTCCGTCGGTGGTCCAGATCTCATTGGCGGCGATTGGACAGTATTTGTCCTTGAGGTACTCCATGAACTGCCAGTTGCAGTAGCGGTCGCGGTCCGATCCCAGATAGAGGTGCGGGGCGTTGCCCAGCATCTCGGAGCAGTGGACGTCGGACTGGTATTCCGGCAACTGGTGCGGGGTGTAGTTGGCGTGGCTTTCGGCGATCCATCCGCAGGTGTTGGAGTACGGGCATCCGAGTCCCTGGTTGAACCCGAACCAGTACTGCCAGGCGTGCGTAAACTCATGGGTCAGGCCCCAGTGGTCCTTGAGGCCGCCCGGACCGATCCACATGCCCACGTGGTCGGCCGCCCAGCCGCCGGCAGAAAGGCCATCGGTGGAATGGATGTGGATGGAGGGCTTGATCTTGTTGGCCGTATTCCAGAACGGCTCAAGCATGAGGAGGTTGGAGTTGAACAGGTTCTCCCAGACCGTATTTTCCAGCGTATTCACGGCCAGGGTCAGGTCGGCGTCCGAGATGGTCTCGTCGGAGTAGAACGCGAAGTGCGTGGATTCCTTGACCAGTTTGTAGTTGGAACGGTCCGGGGACGGTCCTCCCGCCTTCCAGGTTCCTGCCGTGATGGCAGGCTTGGTCGTCGAGCATCCCGTGGCCCAGGTCGTCGTCGTCGTACCTTGGTCGATTGCGGAGGTCGCGGTGTCGATGACCGTGACAATTCCTGTCGAATCGAGCCGCCCCACCGCGAGCCGCGCTTTCTCGACGCCGCCGACGGTGAAGGTCAGCGTGTCCACGGCTGCAGCCGAACGGGCGGCGATGGCTGCCTCCCGGGCAACTTCGCCAGCCCGAGCCCCAGCCCTGCCGTCGATGCGGGCCCCGGAGAAGTCCAGCTGCACGCGGCCGTTTTCCAGCAGCAGGTGCGAGGAGGGGCGAAGGGCCCCGTTCTCGCGGGACAGGATCCCGGTGGTTCCGGTCGCAAGGCTCCAGGCGCCCTTGGCGTCCGTGGTCACCGGCGTGGCCGGGGACTTCCGCAGCGCCACCTTGACGCCGGCCAATCCGGATCCGGAAGGCAGTTTGACGGTGCCGGAGAGGCTGGCCGCTCCAGCGCCGTTCAGGGCCGCAAGCAGCAGGGGGATGGTCATCATGGGGAGTCTCCTTCGGGGAGTTGGTGGAATCGTTCTCGTCATGGTCAGCGCAGTCCCGTCATCGAGCCCAGCAGTTCGCTCCGGCCATCCGGCCAAAACGCCTGGACCAAACCAAGGCCTGAAGAGGGGACGCCGATGCGCAGCAACTGGGTCCCTTGGAAGGAATGCTCGGAGCGGACCGTCCCGTCGATGGCCAGGATCCTGATGCGGGGGCAGGACATCGCATCAGGGCAGGAGAGGGTCCATCCGGCCGCGTCGCGGCGCATCGCGACGTGCGGGCGGGAACGCAAAACGGAGACGGGAACGGAGGACTTCTGCACCAGCACTCGGGCCGTGGCGGCACCCGGAAGCGCCACCGGGATCTTCACCGGGATGATGCCTGAAGCCTTGAAGGTCCCCTTGGGCACGCCGTCCACGTAGACCGTGTAGTCCCCGGCAGCCAGCCCTTCGACGGAGAGGTTCGCGACATGGGCAAAGGACTTGCGGACGACAAGCGAGGCCTCGATCCGGTCCTTGGCCTCGTTGACGGAAATTGTCGAAATCCGATCTTGATCGAGCGAAATCCAGACCTTGAGCGGGATCAGGTTCACCCGCTGTCCGATGCCGTCCTTGATCGTGACGTCGTAGCCGTCCGCACCGCGCGACACGTCACACCCGTACCCGACCAGCCCAAACACCGGGTCGTTGGCCACGTCCGCACTGATGATTCTGAGCGCACCGAAGAGCCCCAGGTCGGCCTCCCCGGACATCGAGCGCCATCCGTTGTGGAGTTCGGTCCGCACCTTCTGTGCCCCGAGCCCTTCCGCGCTGACCTGCGCTCCGAGGTTGCCCTTCTCGGCCTGGTAGGTCCACGAGACCGTCCCGAGGTTGGCCGGATCGGAATCCATCTGCCCGGAGTTCACCGCCGTGAAGTTGCCGAGCTTGGCCGCGTACACGCCTCGGGCATCGAGGTCGGGCGTCGCGGAATGGCGCCGCATCCAGTCGTCCATGCCGGCCCCGGCCAGGGACACGGTGTACTGGAACTGCCACCAGTTCTCGCCGCAGATGGTGACCGGGATGCCGTACTGGTACCAGACCGGCTGCCAGCCCCGGCAGGCACGCGTCTTCTGCTCGATCTTTCCCTGGACGTCCGAGCTGCCGTTGAGCTTGGCCAGCATGTACACCGCCTCCTCGCCCGTGTTGTCGTAGTTGTACTCCGAGCCGTAGGGGTAGGTGTTGTTCTTGAAGTTGTTCCACTTCGTGGCCATCCAGCCGCGCAGCTGCGCCGCCTCGCTGCTCATGCCCTCGGTCTCGAGCGCGTCGAGGATCTCCGGGGTCGTGAGCTCCCCCATCAGGCCGGTGTCGAAGTTGTAGTTGACGCTGTTGGTGTACAAAGCCTTGAGGATCCCGAAGCAGCGCTGCAGATACAACTTCGCCGGGTGCTTGGGCGCCACGAGGTCGGTGTGGAGCTTGGCGATCCGGTACATGCCAAAGAAGGTGTTGTAGACGTGCGGATAGGCGTAGCCCCGCACCAGGTCGTCGGTGAAGCCCGGCGTCGTGAGCCAGTCATGGATCATGAAGTCGGCCTGGTGCCCCTTCATGAGCGATCCCCACACGGCCGTCTCCAGGTACTCATCAAGCGCCTTGATTTCCGAGGCCACCGGCATCATGACGCTCTTCTCGGCCAGGAACTGCCCGTGCGTGAGGCCCCAGTCGTCGCCCCAACCCATCCAGTAGCTGAACCCCTGGTAGCCCGTGAAGGCGTTGCGTCGGCTCTTGGTGTCCATCATCCAGTCGTCGAAGACCTTGTCGTTGAAGACGCCAGGGTTCTGGATCTGCGTCTTCTCGACCATGAAGGTGGCGTGGCGCTGCACGGCCGCGCCCGGCGGCTCAATGACGTAGAACTGGAGGGCGATCCGGGAGCTGTCGCCGTAGTGCACCGTGACGATGTTCTCGCCAAGCTGGGCGAAGGAGAAGTCGTAGAGCTTGTGGTCGGTCGCAGCATTCCCTGCAGATGCGGCGCTCGAACCGGAGGGATGCTGGAACTCGAACGTCCCGACCGCCTTCGAGGTGTGGAGGTCGACGTGGACCTTGTCGCCCTGGGAGACGATCATCCCCGGCGCGACATGGACGTCGACCATGCCCTCCCGGTAGAGGATGTCGCGCAATTCGGATTCGCTTGCGGGCCGGTGGAACTTGAAGGCGTAGGTCCTGGTGGCTCCCGCCGGAAGGACAAGGCTCGTGTTGGGGAGGTAGCCGCGCCCGGTGGACTTGATGACAGCGGAGTGGACGTAGTACACGTTCAGTCCGGCCGCCCAATTGCCCGTGTCCTGGTTCCAGGTGCTGCCGGGGTGTTCCTCCCGGCGCCAATGGTCCATGTACTCGAGCTTGGCGCCCGTGGCGGCGTCCGGGGTGAAGAGCAGGAAGCTCCCGATGCCGCTGGGCCGCTTGACCGTGAGGTACGAGCCGTGGAGCCCCACGAACGAATGCTTGACGGTGCGCGTCTCGTAGATGGTCTCGTTCTCGGCCCAACGCTCATTGAAGGGCATGGGAAGGCCGAGGTCCCCGAGCTCGAGGGACTGGCCCGAGGTGTTGGCCAGCGCGATCGACCAGACCAAGGCGCCGTCCTTCAGCTCGTAGGTCTCGTCCACCGTGAAGCCCCGGATAGTACCGGCCCCCGAACCCGAGGCGTAGTGCACCGACACCTTGGTCGCACTGTTCCTGGTGACCGTCCTTGCGCTTGCCGAAGCGTTGGTGGAGGCGCTGTCCCAGGCCGTCGCACCGCCCTTGCGGAACTTGAACTGCAGCTCGCCCAGCCACTGGTGATCGGAGGTGTTCTGGTCGGGGCTGTTGGCTGCGTTCATCACGTAGTCCGTGGAGAACGCATCCCCCGCCAGCTTGAGCGATGCGATCTCGCCGTAGCTTCCGATCTCCACGGCGAAGTTCGCGTCGGTGATAGAGGCTGCGTCGGCCGTCGCGGCCAGGGCCGCCAGGAGGATTGCGAGTCGATGGAGCTTCATGGAGACAATCTGGGACCCGGATCCCGTTCCTGCCGCGAATTGGACCATGAACCGTTGAGTGCGTGCCTCAACGCAGGGCCTTCGCCTCAGCGCTTCCCGGAACAAAGACCGGGAACGGAAAGGCCCCGCCTCCCGAAAGGGAAACGAGGCCACATCCATGGTTTGACAGAATCCGTCAAAAATCAGCATCAAGGTTCAGGGTATCCCCCCTTCACGGGCATCAACGCACGACGGTGATGCTGCGCGTTTCGGTGGCCGATTCGGTCTGCATGGTGACCAGGAATGTCCCGTTGCGGATCCCGAATTTCGAGAGTTGGATCATGTCCTTGTGACTGCCGGCTTCCCGACCACCCCGAACGACATGTCCGATGAGCGCGCCGTAGGCCGTGTACAAGCTGATCTTGACCTTCGAGCCCCGCGCCAGGTCGTAGCTGACCTCGATGGCATTGCGATCGCTCGCCAAGGAAAGCCCCATACCCACCTTCGGCTTGGCCACCGCCTGCACACCCGTGGTCGCAGGCGTGTAGTCCAGCTTGACGTCGTACCACTTCTTGTTGATCTCGGCCGGTGCGGTCACGCCCGTCTCGGGAACGAGCCGGTAGTCGAACTTGGCCTTGCGCGTCACATCACCCAGGTACTTGTAATCAGTGTTTGCGACCACGGCGATCACCACGCCATTGACGGGAGCCTTGTCCAGTCGTAGCGCAGCGCTTCCCGACGTCACAGGCACGCCATACACCGGCGTGCCGTCGGCGGCTCTGTAGCACAATTGCAGCGACATGTTCTGTCCGATCGGCTTGAGCCCCACCTTCACGAGGTTTCCCGTCACCTTGAGAGGGATGTAGTTCGCACCCGACCATCCGGGAAGCGTGCGCGCTTCGGGAACCAAGGTGCCACTGCTGTCTGTGGTCTTGGCGTACATGGACGCGGTCCACGGGTCGACCTCCTTCACGGAGGGCGAGTACTCGGTCTTGATGGTCGAGCCGAATTCGTCGTTTGCAAGCCGTTTGACTTCATTGCTCCACTTCTTCATGTCCATCAGAGCCATGCGCGCTCGGTATTCCCGGATAAAGCGACGGGTCTGGGCATCTCCCAACGTGTCGGCCATGCCCTCCAGTACACGCCCTGTGGCGTAGTTCCAGATCCAGGGCACCGTGCCAACTCCCAGCCATTCCCCAAGGAAGCTCGGGAACATGTTGCCATACTGGTAGCCTCCCAGCAGGTTGCGCCAATTGCACAATTGCTTGCCGGCGGCATCGTATACGTTCACGCCTTCGGCCGAAGGACCGCCGAAGGAACCGTCCAGCAGCCAGCCGCTGTAGCATTCGATCGGGACGAAGGGCGCTATGACTGCAGCTGCATTGAGAAATCCCATCGGACCTGGAGCCTTCCCTGGGTTCCGTCGAGTCTCGGCTTCCTGCTGCAGCCAGGTGTTGCCACCCTCCTGGAACCAAGCGGCCTGTCTGGCACCCGGAAGGCTTGCCAGCAAGGAGTGGATGCCTTCGTGGACCATGGCGCCCTGCTGGCTCTCCTTGTCCGCATAGGTGCAGGACGGATCGAAAGAGTAGATCGGATAGTACGAGGCCAGGATGATCGGGTGACCACCGACCTCGCTCTGCCAACCGCCCAGGGAGTTGCTGTCGACTCCACCCTCGTCGGTGCAGGTGGCCGAACCGTACAGATAGACGGCACTGCGACCGCCAGCCCGAATGCGGCTGTCGGGAGCCCAGCCCATGGAATCACGGAAATACGTGAAGTCCTTGTTCAAGCGCGCAAGCAAAGGAGTGATGGATTTTTCCGTCACCACCGAGCGCTTGTTCTTTCCCCACTTGAAGGTCCACCAGTCAGAGCTCTGAGTCCCCACCACCCCGGCACACTTGTCGTCCAGGTCCTTGGTGGGCATTGGGAACGTCCCCATGCGTTCCTTGTAGTTGTAGTTGAGGCTTGGCGAGTACGCTGGCCACGCATACGGATCGCCTTCGGCGGCAGCGGCCAAGGTCCCCATGCCGGCCAACAGCAGGCCCAAGACCATGGCTCTAGCGGGTTTGAAATGCATCATGACTCCTTTGATGTGCGGGTACGGATCGTCATGGGATGAATCTGATGCGGACGCGCCCTCCTTGTCCCCCGATCGGTCACATTGCGTTGAGCGCGGAGATCAACGCAAGCCTCCCGCCTGCGGCGCATGGAACGCAAAAGCCCCGCCTCCGTTGGATCGGAGACGAGGCCGCCTCTTCAATTGAACAGGATCTGTCAAATACCCATCAAGGACGCCAGGCGTACGGCCCCTTCGCGGTCACGTCGGTGCTGGTGACCGCGGCGGACGCGCCGTCCACGTAGCCCGAGAGGTTCCCGGAGTTACGGTTGGTCCCGTCGCCGCGCAGCTCCACGTCGCCGTAGAGGTTCGCCGTCCCCGAGACGCCCTGGCTGCCCTCGAAGAATCCCAGCGGATAGAAGGTGGTGCGCACGACCGCGTTGTCCTTGACCGTGAAATTGTTGCCGCCCGCCATGCCCACCACGGCAAGCCCGCCCACCGTGCCGCCCGAGACGGTGCCGTTCACGACGATCGCCTGGTCCTCGATGCGGGCATTGCCCGTGACCGTGGCCCCGGCCAGGACCTTGGCGTAAGGACCCACGTAGACGGTCGAGGGCGTGGAGGCCGGAGCGCAGCCGCCGCCGTTGGCGTGGGCCACGAGCCCACTTGGGCAGGCGTCCTTGGCGCCGTTCTGGAAGCCAGCCGGCCAGGCATTGGCAAGCTCCACCATGTAGGGATAGCGGTAGATGGTGTTGTAGTCCTGATCCCAGGTGATGGTAGTGAACTTGGAGGGCGTGGCCATCACGACCAGGAAGAGCGGCTCGCCCGCATTGACCTTGAAGGTCATCGCGCCGTCCGTGCCGCTTTGCAGCTTGCTGTAGCGGGCCGTGGTGAAGCCGGTGTTGGTGGCCACCAGGCCCCAGCGGAAATCGGTGTTGGCCGCCGCCTGCAAGACGCCACGGAATTTGACGGAAACTGTCGTGGCCCCGGCCTCGGGGTAGAGCCGAACCACGTTGTAGCCCAAGCGCTGCGGGGCGCCGTAGAAGGGCGACACGAAGCGGTGGTTGGTGGCCCAGCTCGCGTCCAGAGCCTCCAGCGGCATCAGACGCCGCAGACGCTCGGTCCTGTCGGTCGCGGCGACGGTGCCGTAGGCGGCACGGAATCCCGTTCCCGACTTCTGGTAGTCCCACGTCACGTTGTGCATGGCCCAGTCACCGAAGAAGTCGTTGAGCTGCGCGACAGTCCAGCCTCGGCTCTTCTGGATGTTGGTGAACGGATCGGGGCCATCGGTGGTCCAGATGTCGCTGACGGCCACCGGACAGTATTTGTCCTTGAGGTATTCCATGAACTGCCAGTTGCAGTAGCGGTCGCGTGTGGAGCCCAGGTACACGTGCGGGGCGTTCCCCAGCATCTCGGAGCAGTGGACTTCGCTTGCGTACTCGGGCAGCTGGTGCGGCGTGTAGTTGGCGTGACTCTCGTGGATCCAGCCGCAGGTGTTGGACTGGTTGCAGCTCATGCCGCTTGCGTCGGAGGTGGCGGCCTGCCAGGAGTGGGTGAACTCGTGGGTCAGACCCCAGTGGTCGGAAAGACCGCCCGTCCCGATCCACATCCCGATGTGCGTGGCGTCCCAGCCGCCGCCGGTCAGGCCCCAGTCGCTGTGCACGTGGATGGCCGCCTTGGTCTTGGTGGTGGAGTTGCAGAAGGGCTCGGCCATGAGCATGTTCGAGTTGAACATGTTGGTCCAGACCGTGTTCTCCAGCGTCGCAAGCGCCGAGGTGGCGGTCGCGTCAGAGATGGTTTCGTCGGAATAGATGGTGAAGTGGGCCGATTCCTTGATCAGCTTGAAGGCGGTGTGGTCGGGATCGGGGCCGCCTGCGGTCCAGGTGCCGTCCTTGCAGGCCACCTTGGTGGTGGAACAGCCCGTGGCCCAGGTGGTCGTGGAGCTCCCCTGGTCGACGACGGTCGAGGCGGTGTCGATCACCGTGACGATTCCTGTCGAATCCAGCTTTCCAATAGCCAGGCGAGCCTTGACGCTGCCGCCCAAGGTGAAGAGAATGGTGTCCATCGCGGCAGCCGAGCGACCGGCCCCGCCCCAAGCCTCAAGCACGGCCTCAGGCTGCGATGCGCCTGCATGGGCACGTCCGTCGATGCCGCTCCCGGCAAAGTCCAGCAGCGGTCGGCCGCTGCGCACCTCGAGGTGCCGCGCCGACGCTCCTGACGCCTGCGTCCGCGAAGCCATGCCGGTCGCCAAGGCCAGCGTCCACTTGCCGGTCGCGCCGGTCACCGCCGTCCCGTAGCCCGATGTCCTGGCAAGGCTCACGGTGACGCCCGAAAGCGCAGAACCCGACGGCAGGTTCACGGTCCCCGACAGGGCGGCCAGAGCGGCTCCGCTCAGTGTCCCCATCCATGCCAGCATTCGTCTCATGGCGTGCCTCCCCCGACAGATGACCCGATCCCGGGCTTTCCCCAGTATCTCGCACCAATCTGCCCCCGACCACGTCTTTTGGCCTAGCGATGCCTCAGGAAGCGTTGAGCACGCGCATCAACAAGGCACAGGACGTTCAGTTCGCGGCGGCCACGCCCTTGGTCTGCCAAGCGCCGCTCTGCCAACGCCGCCAGTTGACCCCGGCCCGAATCCACTCGTCCACCGCCATGCCGGCCCAGATGCCGATCACGCCGTATCCGGCGCCCCAAGCAAGGCCCAGACAGGCACCCAGTCCAGCGCTCCACATCAGCCCCGTGCCCACGAAGGCCGGGAAGCGCGAATCGCCGGCGGCCCGCAGCGAGAAGGTGATGGCGATGTTGGCCGCCTTGGCCGGCTGCAGGAAGAAGTCCACCCACAGAAGACTGGCCCCCAACGCGATCACGGCGTGGTCCTTGGTGAACACCCCAATGCTGTAACGTCCCAGCAGGGCGCTACCCAGCGCCACCGCAAAAGCCAGCCCGCACCCCCACGAGAGTGCCAGGCGCAGGCGCTTGTCGGCCAACCCGTACTCCTTGGCGCCCACCAGATGCGACACCAGGATCTGGGCCCCGAACCCCAGGCCGTAGCTGAAGATCACCGGCAGGTTGGCCAGGTTGGAGGCGTACACACGTGCAGTCAACGAGAGGTTTCCCATGCGCACCACCTGGGTGGCCAGGGCCAACTGGAAGAGCATGTAGCTGATGGGCTCGCCCATGGACGGCAGCCCGATGCGCAGCAGGTGGGAAAGCACCTGGCGCCAGCCCACCACGAGACCGGCCCAGGTGGGCCGAAATCCCAAGCGACGACGCATCGCAAGCCAGGTGGCACCAGCTACCAGCGTCCAGGTGGACACTGTCGCCCAGGCCACACCCGCCACCCCGTAGCAGGGCAGGCCAAACCATCCGGTCACCAGCACGCAGTTGAGCAGCGTGTTGCCGCCCACGATGCCCACCGATCCCCACAGGTTCCAGCGCGTGAGGCCGCGCGCGGCCAGGATGTTGGACTGCACCGATTGCAGCGCCCGGCAGCCGAACCCGATCCCGATGATGCGCAGGAACGCAGTGGAGTGCCCCGCAATCTCGCCCTTGAGGCCCAATCCCGCCACCAGCCAAGGGGCTGTCAGGGCCATCGCGGCCCCCAGTAGGATGCCGCCGCCCACCACCAGCGCAAGCAGGAGCGTGAAGGTGGCCTCGGCCATGCGGCGACGACGCGCCCCCAGGAACTGCCCGGCGATGCCCGCCCCGGCCTGCCCCAGCGAGTTGAGGATGGTCTGGCCCAGCATGAACACCGGGATGGTCGCGCCCACACCGGCCGCAGCCGTGTCCGAGATGCGGCTCAGGAACCACGAATCGATCAGCGGCCCGGAGATGCCCACCGCCAACGTGAGCATCACAGGCCACGAGATGGCAAGCAGAGAGGTTTCGTGCACTGGCTTCATCGGATGGTACCGCCTCGTTCGGAACAAAAGGACACTATTCCAAATTAGACGGAATCCGTCCTCTCAAGGTTCACTTGTTTCGCGAAAGCCCCGCCCCCGGATCTATCTCACTCCTCCCGCGCCCCCACTCGGAAGCAATTGCGCCCCTGGGACTTGGCGGCGTACAGCCCTTGGTCCGCCCGCCGCACCATGGCCTCGAATGGGTCGGGGCAATCGCCGGACCGGATCGCCACCCCGATGCTGAGCGTGACGACCTCTGCCACCGGCGAGGCGCGGTGCTCCAGCCCGCAGGCCTGGACGCCCCGGCAGATCTTCCCGGCCACCACGCCCGCACCTTCCAGGTCTGTTTCCGGCAGGCAGGCAATGAACTCCTCGCCTCCGTAGCGGGCACAGAAGTCGGCACCGCGAGGCAGCGCATCGCGGATCGCCTGGGCCACGGCCTTCAGACAGCGGTCGCCCTCCTGATGCCCGTAGCTGTCGTTGTAGAGCTTGAAGTGGTCGATGTCCATCAATAGCAGCGCCAGACCGGAACCGTTGCGCACCTGCAGTCGATGGACCGCCCCGAAACGCTCTTCGAACTGCCGCCGGTTGGGAAGGCCGGTGAGGTGGTCGGTGTCGGACAGTTCGCGCAGGCGCAGGTTCGCCGCCTCCAGCTCCCTCGTGCGCTCTTGCACGGTCGACTCCAGGCTGCGATTGTTCTGCTTCTGCATCGCCAGGATCTGCATTGCCACACCGATGGACAAGACGACCGCCTGCAGGACGGTCCCGTACTGGTAGGCATCGTAGATGAGGGGCGAGGCCGGTACCAGCCCCACCACTTTGGCGATGTACAGGATCGCACCGACGATCACCAGTCCCCAGGAGACCAGGAACAGCTGGCCATTGCGCTTGCCCAGCAGCGTGCTGCGAATGCCCAGGCCCAGCAGCAGGACAAGTAGAAGAACATCCATGCCCATTGTCCACAGGAAGAAGCGGCAGTATCTGTCCCAGGCGATCAGCGGCACGGCCACGACTACATCCAATACCACCAGGATCCCCAAGGCCCGGTGCAGCCGGGGTGCATCTTTCGCCAAGTGCAGGAAACGTCGGCTGAAAAGGACCAGGAACGTTGCGAAAGCCAAGGACGTAACCATCAACCACAGGTTTCCCATCGGCCAATCCGGCCAGAAGAACACGTCGCCAAAGCCTTGGTAATCGAGGTTCCACCATCCGTAGCAGAACGCGTAGACCGAGAAGTAGAGCTGCGACCGCTCGCGCAGTGTCACGTACAGCAAGGCGGAAAACAGCGCAAGGAAAGCGATCACGCCGAAATAGACCCCGAATCGAAACTGTTCCCGGCTGCGCAACTCCTCGAACTCGCGTTCACCTAGGCTCATGATCGGCATCGACTCGTGAAGGCCGTCCTGCGAAGCCACGCGCAGACAGAAGACCGTTCCCGAGTCCGCACCCCCTCGCCAAGCCACCGCGAACTGGCGGTAGGGAACCGGACGCTGGCGATACGAGCGCGCGTCTCCTGTCCGCACCATCTGCACCACTCGCGATCCGCACAGCCGGAAGATGTCCAGGGTGTCGATCACCGAAGACTGCGCTAGGAAGACCTGCGCTCCCGTATCCGTGCGATCCTGCACCAACCGGCAACGGACCCAGAACACCGAGCGGCTAATGCCGAAATTGGGGACCAGCCCATCCAGGCTCGGACGCCAGCGCACCTGCATCCTGGCGTCCAAGACGTCGCTCAGGCTCATCCGTCCCGACGTGTCCTCCAGCACCTCGACGCTCCCGATCTTCGCGGAAGCCGCCGCCCTCGCCGACAGCAGCACGAGCGCAAACAGGCACAAGGACAGCCATGCGGACCACCTCCCGTTCTTGCGGCATTTACTGGAATCGAGCATACAGCCTCGATTCTAGCATCACCAATCCGGACCTGCACAAGCATTGGCACACCTAGTACCAACACGTCCCACTCAGGACATCCCCTTCCGCTAGCGCGGAAGTTGCTGGCGGATCTCTTCCAGGAGCGTTTCCGTGGCGGCCGTGGCGGCCTCCCAGGTGAACCGGTTGGCCCACGGGATCGCCGCAACACCCAAGCGCAACCGCAGCGCATCGTCCTCCAGCAGGCGGCACAAGGCTTCCGCCAGGGCCGGGACCGCCTGGTCCTCCTCGTTGGAGACCAACAGCCCCGTCTCGCCGTCCTGGACCGAATCGAGCAGACCGTCGGTGCGGGTGGCCACCACCGGCAATCCCCGCGACTGGGCCTCGATGGCCGCGATGCACCAGCCCTCGAAGCGGCTGGGGACGCAGAACACGTCGGCCCGATCCAATTGCCGGTACTTCTCCTGATCCGATGGGTTGGTGACCACATCCACCCGATCGCGGCAAGGGTGCTCGGCCAGCGCGCGCGCGCGCCAAGCGTCCATGCTGGCATCCGACCGGCCCAACAGCAGCAGCCGCGCCTGGGGATGGCGCTGCCCCACCTGGGCAAAGGCTGCCAGTAACCGATCGAGCCCCTTCATCTGATGGTCCATCCGACCTAAGAAGGCGATGGTCCGAACGGCGCTTTCGGGGTTCCGCGCGGCATCGGCACCGGGTGCCGCCAGAAAGCCGTTGGGGATGATCTCGATGCGGGCCTGCGGGTTCACGGCCCGGATGCGGCTGGCCGTGGCGCGGTTGGGCGTCGCGTAGTAGCGTCCCTCCGCCAGCAGCCGCTGCTCGAAGCGGTAGGAAGACGGCCCCAAGGGCCCCAAGCGCTTGAGGATCGATTCCCCCGCCACATGGTGCACCACGTGCAGGATGCGGTACGGATGCAACAAGCCCTCCCACACCGGAGCCCAAGCCGAGGCCGATTGGCTGACCACCAGGCCTGGCTGCTGTGCCAAGCGTCGGCGCAAGGCGGGACTGGCAAGCATGGCCCAGCTCCGGCGCGACACGAGCTCTCCCAGCATCCCCGTGCCCATCCCCTGGCGCAAGCAGCCTTCGGGGGCCTGCGAGCCGGAGGGGTGCTTTCCCGACCAGATGGTGCGGTCCCATCCCTCAAGCATTCCCAGGATGGTGTAGTCGCGGTAGGCGCCGCCGCCGCCACACCAGGGGTTGTCGGGAGAGTCCCAGGTCAGATGTAGCAGCTCCCGATTCATGCGCCCGCTTTCCGGTCTGTGAGGTACGATGGTTCCCAAAGATAGCGCACCGCGAAGGCCCTCCCTGGACACATCCTCGCCCCCTCCGCAACCCTCCCTTTCGGAGTACCTTTATTCAGAACCATGCCTGAACTGGACATCCATCGCCAAGCGCAAACTGTGCCCGCCGAACCGATCCTGGAACGTGCGGCCTTCCTGGGAACCAAGGGCGGATCGGTCCGCCGCCTGTCGGGATGGCGGCAGAGCCACATCGTCCCCAAGGAGCACAACAGCTTCACGCGCGCTTTCGTCCAGCGCATCTCGGAAGAGGAGCTCACCGAACGGCTGGAGAGCTTCTACACCCGCATCAAGGACGCCTTCGGCTACAGGCGCAAGCAGGTCGCCACCTCGCAGGAGGTCGGATTCGCCTCCTGCAAGACCCCCGACTTCTCCCTGGAGCTCTCCATCGGGATCGATCCGGAGGACCCCGCCCGCTACCTCGAGACGGTGTGCGTGACCGGGATCCGCAGCCTGGAGACCTTGGCCTCGGAGGCCTTTGCCAGCGTCTTCGACCGCCAGTTCTCGCAAGTGGTCTTCGAGTACTCGCAAGGCTTCGGCATCGAATCCCTCATCGACCTCCTCGAGGAGCGCAACGACCCGGCCCTGAAGCTGCACTACCCGCCCGATGCCAGCCGGTGCACCGTCGAGCTGGTGGCGGAAGACGCCCGCATGGTCTTCTCGGGCTGCGAGATGCGGTTCGTGGCCGACGGCAACCTGGACATCAGGAGCCTTGCGCGGGCACTGGTCCGAGGACACGAGCTGCTGGCCCCAAGCGGCATCGAGCCGTTCTCCGGTCGCTTCCCGACATGAGCCGGGGTTTCCTGCTGGTCCTCCTCTCGGCGCTGTGCTTTTCCACCAAGGCCATCTTCGCCAAGCTCGGCTACGCCTCCGGCGCCGACGCCCTGCAGATGCTCTCCCTGCGCATGGGCTTTGCCCTGCCGGTGTTCCTGCTGCTGTTGTGGCGCGAGGAGCGCCGCGCCGCCGCGCCCATCACCTTCCGGCAGTTCGGCGCCCTGGCGACCCTGGGCGTGCTGGGCTACTACCTCTCGAGCCTCCTGGACTTCCTGGGCCTGGAGATCATCTCCGCAAGCCTGGAGCGGCTGGTGCTGTTCCTCTACCCCACCCTGGCCGTGGCGCTGTCGGCCGTCATCGACCGGCGCTGGCCGCGCCCCGTGGCGTGGCTCTCCCTAACCCTGTGCTACGGCGGCATGGCGGTGTCGCTGGGCGAGGTGCACGCCTCCAGCGGGCAGTGGCTTGGGATCCTGCTGGTGTTCGGCTCCACCCTCACCTATGCTGTCTACCTGACGGGCGTGGAGCGCTGGGTGCCCACCCTTGCCCCCTCGCGCATCACCGCCTGGGCCATGACCGTCTCGTGCCTGGCCATCCTCCTGCACGCAGGGCTGGGCGGGACCATCGGGAAATCCATGCCCCACGCCGCCATCGGCTGGGGAGCCGTCATGGCGGCCGTCTCCACCGTCGCACCGTCGCTTCTGCTTTCCTTCGGGATCCGCCGCATCGGCGCCGGGGCCGCCGGCATCGCAAGCTCGCTGGGGCCCGTGTCCACCATCCTGCTGGCCAACCTCTTCCTGCACGAGCACCTCACGCCGCGCCAAGGCATCGGCGGCGCGCTTGTGATCGCAGGCGTGGCGGTGTTGGGCCTGCGCACCCGGGAGGACTCGGTGAGAATTCCTCCCGATGCGAAAAATACTGAACCTTCCTAAGGGCAAAGCCTACCAACCCTTCAGCCACCCTCCCTCCAGGACCCCCATCCATGCCCCTTTCCCGCACTCTCCTGCACCTCTGCCTCCTCGGAACCGCTTCGCTCTGCGCGGCGACCGGCATTTCCCTTTCCGGCACCGTCTACGACAATGCCGGAGCCCCCCTGCCCGGGGTCGTCGTCCAGCTCCTGCCCGACAGCCTGACGGACACCACGCGCATCGACGGCACCTGGACGCTGAAGGACCGGACCGCAGGTCTGCCACGGACCGGTCACGGCTGCCTGGCCCGGTGGAGGGGCAACTCCTTGCGGCTGGACCTCGCGGCCGCAGCGACGGTCCGCGTCGACGCCTACGACGCCCGCGGCGCATGCCTGGCCCGGGTGGCCCAGAGGCACCTCGACGCCGGCATCCAGGAGCTGGCCCTGCCCGGACTCCGGGGCTTCTCCGCCGCGCAATGGCTCGTCCTTCGCGTGGACGGGCAAGCCCAGGTGCTTTCCGCCGGCGGAAGCGCCCCGCTCGCGGGCGTTCTTCCCGGCGAACTGGGAAGGGTCGCCGCCGACACGCTTCGAAGGCTCTCCTACACCTACCAGAGCCAGAAGGTCGCCGACGACTCGGTCCCGAACCCGGTCGCTTCCCGCCTGACCAAGTGGATCCAAGGCATCGACGTGAGTTGCGGCGCGACCTACAGCATCGACATGACCCCCGACACGATCTACGCCCGCATCTACGAGCAGGGCAACCGCAAGGGCCAACGCCAGCTCCCCCTGACCTGGAGCCGTCTCACCAACAGCACGAACACCTATGGCGGACGGCTCTACCTCGCCAAGGGCACGGCCGGTGCCAGGATCAACTACAGGCTGTGGGCCGACGCCCTGGACAAGTCCCACCGTCGCACTGGGCACTCCGACACCATCGATGCCTGGGGCAGCACCAAAGCCGTCACACTGGGCCCCTTCTCCGTCGACAACGACATCCCCAGCGGCCGGATCTCCGGCCCCGACACCTGCAAGGCCGCCCAAGGCGACTGCGCCTTCGCCCTTTCCCTCGACCGCGCCCTTCCCCTTGCCCGCATCGAATGGGACCTGGCCGACGGTCTCGGCTTCCGAACCGGCAGGGACAGCGCCAGGCCCTCCTGGTCCCGCGAGGACGACTACGCGATCCAGGCCCGCGTCGTCACTGTGGACAGCTTCTCCAGCCTCCTGACCAGGAAGGTGCACTACCGCATCGACAGCCTCCACCCGGAGACCCGGAACCTGGAGCTGCACAGCACCTACCTGAGGGACACCACGCTCCCGCCCGCCGGGGTCGCCGCCTTCCAATTGACCACCCACGCCCCCGACTCGCTCCTCAAGGTCCTATGGAACTTCGGCGACGGGCAGGTCGACAGCACCTTCTCGGGAAAAGTCCATTCCGTCCGCCATCGCTATCCGGGACCGGACACCGTCCAGGCCGACCTGAGCATGGATTTCCAACTGGTCGCCACCCTGATCGGCCCTTGGGGCGACACCGTCACCCGGACCGCGACCGTCACCGTGTCCTACCCGCGCCCCGTCGTCTCCCTGGGAGGGATCGTGGAGCTTCCCGGCGGACTCCAGCGCCTGCACGCGGATGCAAAGGCCATCGACTCCATCGCCCGCTACCAGTGGAGCGTGAATGGTTCCCCCTTCCGCGACGGCCGGCAGGACACCGTCCTTCAGCTCCCGGGCGGCGAATCGACGGTGCTGGCCAGGGTGATCGACGCCTTCGGAAGCGCATCGAGGATGGACACCCTCCGCGTGACGACGGACCCCCGCGACGGGCGCCACTACCGCTATGTGCGCATCAAGACGCCTGCCGGCTTGTACGACTGGTTCGATCAGAACCTGGCCTTCGCGACGGACAGCTCCTGGTGGCCCTGGAACTCCCCCGACAGCGGCGCCAAGTCCGGACGCCTGTACACCTGGGCCACGGCCCTGGGCCTGCCTGACACCTGCAGCATCGAAGGATGCGCCCCCAAAGCAGATGCCGTCGTCCAAGGCATCTGCCCGGTCGGCTGGCACCTTCCCTCAGAGGATGATTTCTTCTCCAGCACGGCGGATGGGGGGCTTTCCCTGGGTCAGTTTCCCACGGTCTCGCGGAGCCCGGACGGAACCTTCTCAGGATCCGGAGGGATCCATACGTCCTCGATCAATCGGATCTGCCCGTTGTGCGTGGGCTGCGCCTGTTCGTCCAGCATCTCCCTCCTGAAGACCGTGGGCTCACAGGTCTACAGTAGCGCCGGCGACAAGCGATCCGCCTACTCGGTGCGCTGCGTGCGCTAGGCACCGGTGATCATGGGCCAGGCCTTGCTGCCTGCGCACCCAGGAAAAAGCCATCTAGGCCCTGGATCCCGCCCGACTCGCCTTCGGCTCGCCAAGCCTCCTCGGGCCGTTCCCTGAGTGGCGGCTCTGCCGCCGTATCGAAGGGCGGCCCTGCGGGGTCTTGGCCCTGCCGGGTGACGGTCGGGGGGAGGGCGCCGCTTGCCTACCGTCCTTGCTGGTGGCTGTCATGCGTCAATCAAAATTCATATCCCATTGAAAAATTCGCATCGACATTGAATGGCGCAAAAAATTCCCATGCTTGTCTACCAAACAAATCATAACCAGCGCCAACATTGAAATCAAATACACAATCATTACTGAGCCTTAGACCCGAATAAATCAAGACACTGGAAAAAACACCATCAAACGATTTGTTCGGCGCCAAATAATTCCGATACCGTGAATATCCAAACAAAAGCGTTGGCTGCACATAAATGAAGCGATAAAAATATCTTTTCCCAACAAATCCGGAAATCTGAGTTCTATTGAAATCAGTCCCAACAGAATCATCACCATCAAACATCGAATACCTTGATTCGATGCTATGTTTTCGAAGATGTGTACCAGATATTTGCACCACGTATGACGACATTGGATTCTTCTTCATTTCCAATGTCAATTTCCCGTATTGCAGCCCATAAGCAAACGGGTAGAGTAATACTGAAGGATTGACCGTTATCGCTGTGGTATCAGCGCCTGAGGCAGATTTGACCAGAATTCCCAAAACAACCATGAGAGCCATGCGAAAGAATGAGGCTCTTTGAGAACGATAACGAACAGCTTTCCCACCGCAGGGCTCCACCAATACACAATGCGAAACTGATATTTTTTTGAATTTCATGTTCTTACCTTCATCTTCATCAGCATCCGGTGCGGAAAGGATTTGCGGAAATCCTCAAGGTGCCACCTGCCACGGCCCACGCGCCATGGAGGCCACGGGAACCTACCCCTCAATTTAGCTCCATACCTGCACGAAGAGGTCTACCATGAGGCTGTGGTGGCCCCTCTCCGCATCAAGAGCCAAATGGAAAGCCTCAAACCTGCCGAGATCTCAAGCACGTTGACTGTGCACGAGAGCCTTTCGGCCATCGGAGGAATGACCGATGCCAGCATCGCCCTTACTTTTGTCATATTCACAATAACCCACCCGCAGAACATCCTGTGCGGGTCCTGGAAGCGCCATAATTTCAAGCCTCAGTGAATGGGCTTGGCGTTCAAACCAAGCCTGTGGTGTATCCGGCACCGACTCCAACATCCCCCTTGCTGGCGCACGTCTGTGCGCTTGCCGGGAATCCGTGCCTTGGTTCAATCCCAGGAGGTTCAACGTGCAAACGACCAGAATGCTATCCCTCGCCCTCTCCTTGGGCGCCCTCGCCCAAGCGCAGTCGGTCAATCTGACCGGAAAGATCACCAACCAAGCCGGCAAGGCCATCGCCAACGCGATCGTGGCCCTGACCCCGCTGGGCTTGAAGGACACCACGGGTGCCGACGGCTCGTACATGCTGGTCTCTGGCAGCACGGCCATCCAACCGTCGCAAAGCGCCCGCTCCATGGACTTCCGCAACGGCGTGCTGGAAATCAACTTGGGCCAGTCGGCCTCCGTGAAGGTCGAAGTCTTCGACACCAAGGGCGCTCGTCTGAGCAGCGACGTGTTCCAGAACACCGCCTCGGGCATCTACCGGATGGACTTCGCGAAGAGATCCATGGGCACCGGAATCCGCCTGATCAAGGTCACGGTCAACCAGAGCACGACCACCTTCCGCTACGCCCCCATGACCGGGTCGGCTCGGGTCGGCTCGAGCAGCTTCGACCCGCAGGGAGCCGTCTTGGCCCGCGTGGCTGCCGCCACCGACTCCATCAAGGTGACGGCCAGCGGATACAAACCCAAGACCGTGGTGGCCACCTCGCTCACCTCGATCATCAATGTCAGCTTGGACACCAACCTGTCCACCGACAGGTGGGGTGGCCTGAACAATGCCCCGATCAAGAGCGCGGGTTGCGGAAAGGCGCTGGGAGTCATCTCCAAATCCGGTACCTACCACATTTCCAGTGCTGGGGGCAGAGGAGACTACATCGTCGATGTTCCGACCAACTACGATAAAGACAAACCCTACCGCCTGATTTTCGGCAATCACTGCATGGGTGGCTCCGCCGCAAGAGTCGCGGAAGCCGAAAAGGGGACTGCGGGGGATGATCTGAGCGGATTCTATTCCATCAAGACCATGATGGCCAAAGACAATATCCCGGGCATCTATGTTGCACTGCAAGGAAATGGGAACGGTACCTGGAATCTTCCAGATGACTCGAAATTCTGGAATGACGTACTCACTTTGGTTGAAAACAATATGTGCGTGGACACCACGCGCGTCTTCGTCACGGGTTTCAGTTTCGGCGCCATGTTCTCGTACGTGCTTTCCAACACCTATCCGGAAAAAATCCGAGCCGTGGCGACCTATGCTCCGGCCAACTACAATATGACTCAGCCAACCAACCGGCACATCCCGATCGCCTATTTCCAGACGACCGGTACCAACGATGGCACGTGCCCCTGGGTCAATAATGACGGACAGAAAACGGGTGGAAAATACTGCCTCTTGCAGCATATGCAAGACAATGGGTGCACTTCCACGGCTTCAGATATCAAGCTTGCAACCAGTAGCACTCATGTCGTCAACGAGTTCAAGGGTTGCAAAGAAGGATATCCGGTGAAATTTAGTTCCTTTCAAGGCGGACACCAGGCCGTGCATACGGATCCTGGGACAAACTTCAGCTGGATCGAAAAAGAAGCCTGGTCGTTCTTCAAGCAATTCTAAAGCTTCGGTCGGCATGAATGAATGTCGGCCATCCCCCCGCTACGGCGGAATTGGATTGTCGAGTAGGCCGAGGGTGAATTTCAACCCCGGCCTTTTTCACAACCTTTCACAACCGCACGTACATGCGTATACACTCTCTAGATCTTGGAACTTTATCGAGAAACTTTAACGCAAGAACTATCGCATACACTCTTTTTTGTCACTGTATCAGTGAACACATAATAGAAGAAATAATTCCCAGCGGGCATATCTTTTCCTGCGCTATCTTTTCCATCCCAAAGCATCAAGATAGGCTTAATGGATGGTAGAGTATCTGACGTTATTGTTGAACTTACTTTCCCAACCAGATATCCGGATTGCGTATAGGTCATTACATCGACGATATAAACATTTCCCTTTGCACTAGTACCCGCCGGCACTGAATCTGTTCCAATTCGTGCTGCACCACTTTGTGAGCATGATGATATGAAGGCATTAGAAATGATGCGCTTATTATTATCACTTGTCGATTCTTCTGTGTTCGTTGACTTTTCACAAGCGGCCTGGAATATTGCAATTACGCATATCGCTAGCCATTTCTCAATTTTCATATCTTCTCACACTTTCGATTTATTGCTATTACAATAGATTTGACGACCGGACGTTTGTTCTGCACCCTCGGATGAGGCTCTAGCAAGGTACCATAGCAGCTTCAGTTGCAGGTATTGTAGCTGATACATAATCACTCTGCAGCATAAATTTAATTGCAGCATCAGCGTGTGCAATTAAATTTCATTGAGGATCGAATAATTTAAAATTCAAGAAGTCGCTCGAATTTCTTAAATTCTTGTCGTTTGTAAATATGGAAACAGAACATTCTACAGCGGACTGAGCAATCATCAAATCAGGCAAACCGATTCCATTAATCCCTTTTGACAGGCATTTCGTCTGTGCTTCAATGATTCCTTCCCAATTAACAAAAACAGGAAGTCGCTTTAACTTCCTTAGGTGACTAATTGTTTTCTGGTTCTTTGATAGATTTAAAGCTGGAATCAGTTCAGCCAAAATCACATCATTTATTACTAATCTATCAGATTCAAATAATTCTACTAATGTGTCTGAATATTCGTTTGCGCGAAAATATGAAATCCAAATATTTGTATCAGCGAGTACAGTTGCATTACTCAAAATCTTGATCTCGTAATGTTTAGATCAATATCAAGGTTTATTTTTCCCCCATATTCAAAAATCCCGCGGGCATGAGATTTATCAATGTATTCTTCAAGGAGTTTATGAATTATTCCTGTTTTTGTCTTTTCGCCACTAATTTTCATCGCATCTTGAAGCAGCTTTTCATTCAAATCAAGTGTTGTTCTCATGATTCCTCCATGCATATTGTTTGGTCATAATATATGCGCCAGATACTTAAAAGGCAAATATATTTTATCTTAGCTTGGTGAAAAACATCTTAACCCGCTTGTGGTTGTGTGTTTCACTGACCTTGCCGACAGAATCACATCGATTACTAATGCATTCTTTTCAAGATCGACCATGTATTGAAAAATCGAAAAAATTTGTGATGTATTGTCAGATTTAATCGCTTTCATCGAGTCCAAGGCTTATCTGTGTTTTGGTTGCTTATTTCCAGCCCCGCAGGTGTGCCATCGCGGTAGGGACATTCATTGCTGAATGCCACCCGCACAAAGCCCGGCGGGCGCAATTTACGCACCAGGCTTCCACCTTGGGTAATTGGCGGCAAAGCGTGCTTCGGGCCAGGGATGGAGGATGCGAGGGCGAGGCAGCCAGTCTTGTGCAATCTTACCGATGCGTTTCCAGGTGGTCCGGTCCTTCTGGCTTCGGTACCGTAGGGTACGTCTCCGTAGGCTGACCACCACACTTCGGAAGCTCCCCAGACTGGTGATGTTGGTCGGTACCGCATGGTAGGCGAAATAGCCTGTGACCACGCGGCACAGCCACTGCCCTTGCTCTGGAATCGGTTGGTGCATCCGGCGGTGAAGCTCCTCTTTGAGTTCCCTCAATTTAGCCTGCATACGGTCGCGGCGGGACTTCCGTTTGAGCTGAACGCCTCCTGTTCACCGGGCCGAAGGGTCGGTGTAACAACGGGGAGGTCCCGGTGGACCCAGATTGTTAGAGATATCTATTTCTCATTCAATGAGTTTCAACAATTTTCCTTCGAATTTAACGAGATTGAAATCAATTCCGGTTGTTATTTCGATGTAATTTGCTTCAGAGCAATCAAAAGATGCGGCAATAATACTCTGTTCTGCGCTCAATGCACATGTTTTGAATAATGCGCGCATACTTTCGCTATTCATTGAGTGTTGCTGCGGTTCGTCCATAATGACTAGGCCTAAATGTGTGCTATTTAGTTTTGATGCACATGATCTTAATGCAAGCGTAAATGCCCAAATCAATCGAGTAAAGTCACTAGCGGATGCAGCTTTTTCAGTTTTACTAGTGGTTGAACCAGTTGCAATTGCAGAAATTCCACTAATATTATCGCCACTAATATCGCTTTGCATTTCGTTATATTTTATTATTGGCGTAATTTTCTCGTCATCAAGAGCCACTAGATCAGAAGAAAAACTTGAAAATTTAAAGAATTTCAATAGACGCCTGAGTTCGAATGAAAATTGACGAATTATACTAGCATCCCCTTCAGGGGTTTTCCCCGGCTGCAAGCTCTTTAGTTTGGCAGAAAGCATTTCGCCGCGTTTTGACAATTTCTCCAAATCAGGGAATAAGTTTAGTTGATTTCCAATGGCTTTAGCAATGGAATCAATTTCGTTTTCAATTTTAATTTTCCTGTAAAGCGTAGATTCCGAAACAACGCCTTCTTTGAATGCAATTTCGCGACGAATCCGATTCAGACGATTGCTTATATCATTAATTCTTGTTCTAATTTCACGCATGCGCGGCGATAAGTCGTTTAGTGAAATTGTATTCGCAGAAATTGATGATTTAATCAACTTCCGTTGTGATTCGATGTAGTTAATATTCTGATCAAGCGACATTGTATGGAAATTACGAGTCAGCAGGTCTATATCTTCAGAAATTTCTTGTGTGCATATTGGACAATGAGAATGTGATGTATGTAAATCATATTCTCCTCCCAATTCACGAATCTTCTTTGCCGCTTTATTTCTCGTTAGGTCTTCTTCAACTTCATTAAGTGATTTGTTAAGCTTTTCATTTTCCGCTATCAATGTGCGTTGAGTAAATGCGAGGCGCCTCTCTGTATCTGTTAATGCCATTTGTTGAGAAATAAGAGTATCTATTTCATTTGGCTCAGATATGGATGAACCACTGTTATGTAATAATTGCTTTTCTTCGATATTCGTTAATTCTTCACGCAGGGAATCAAGATATGAATTTACTTCGATCGGACCTTCAGGACTAGGCTTTACAACAGCAACCGCGTTGCGCGTAAATGTGAAATCAATTACACGGCTCAAGCCTTGGACAGCTAGACTGTCATTTTGAAATCCGTTCTTGATGGTTGTTATGATTTCAAACCATTGTTCCTGCAATTTCGTGAAATCTGATTGAACTCGCCGTCTTTCAGCATCCCTATTGATTGATGATAATCCCAGAATGAATTCAATTGTTTTTTGTTTAGCATCCTTAATCCCGAAATACGGCAAATTTGCAATATAGGAAGTCCATCCTAATCGTTGTTCAATCAATGACGCTGCTGCAATATACTGTATATATAGCTTGCTTGCGCGACCATCTGGCGCGGTAATTTCAGGCAGATTTAAATCGCAAAAACTTTCAAGATATGCAAAATATCCGGCATCAATTGATTGTGCTGAATTTTTATCATGAACATAATAGTCCTTTTTCACATAATGACCATCAGGGTTACTAAGCAATGCCCCATTATAAACTTCAATTAGTTTGGAATTCTTTGAAGGATCAACGATTGATCGACGATTTGTTTTTATGTCGGTTCCATTTTTATACTCAATCCATACTTCAGAAGAAGTTATTTCATTGCCGCTTGCAGAATCTGATTCGAGTACAGAGACACATAATGCGTGAGGTAGAGCAAATTCATTCTTTCCTCCAAGGATTTCTTCAAAACCTAGTCCGTAAAGTATTGCTGAAATTAGTGTACTTTTACCTTGTGAATTATCCGCGCGGATCACATTGAAACCCGAGCAAAATTTGCAATCATAGCCAAATTTTTTGACGCCAGAATTTACAACAATTTTCAAGCCGCAAATTTCAAGCATTTGACACGCCTTTCATGATATCTTGACATTGCTTTTCTGTTATACTTTTTGCAATATCTTTAATTCGATGGTTGTCTGTTGATAAATCGGATATTTGTTCGATTCGATTGAAATATTCGACTGAAGAAGGATTGATTGAATATCTCCCATCTTCATACTGAAGTATTTTTTCTGCAACCAATATATCGGCAGCTTTATTAATTGCCGGATCAATTCTGATCCATTCGTTTCTAGGCGTTTTAAAATCTAATTTCTTTATAAAGATTGAGGCACTCCCGGATTTTCTGTGGGTAGCAGGTACGTCACCCGTAGACCATTGGCTTTTTCCTAGGCAGGTTTTGGGTATGGACAGCACCGATCTCTACCAGCACATCCTTGGTCTTCG
>Ga0302273_1000104_pt1 | contig 43851 bp, 33 predicted proteins | sample III_Bog_N1_3_FD_198774 | JGI IMG/M metagenome (GOLD analysis project Ga0302273, IMG submission 198774) | Peat permafrost microbial communities from Stordalen Mire near Abisko, Sweden - III_Bog_N1_3 | ecosystem: Environmental > Terrestrial > Soil > Wetlands > Peat | place: Sweden: Abisko... | reverse complement strand
AACCCCAGAAGGCCAATAAGCCAACCAGTCAATGTTTAACCAAACCATGAGCTGCTATCATGTGGGCTGTATCGTCAGATACCCATGATGCGAGCATCATTCTTAGGCATGAACCTCAAGCGTGCGGGGGCGAAATATAGCGAACATTCCAAACTTGGAATGGGTCAATCCCTGTTTTCGCCTGCATCTCATCCATTATCATACCATATTCATCCTCTTTCATCCGGTGGCCGAGTTGCGCTCTGAATGCCTTCTGCGCCTAAGTGATTTTACTCTTAGCCGTCAATGAAACATCCATGAAAGTGGTATATGCCCGATGTATACAATGTTAGCGCGAAACAAAGTAACGAGCATGCAGATGGATGAAGTCGAATCCCAACATTACCTACCAAAAAGAAACCTTTACATAATAGGCTTTGGCGGTGCTTAACATAGTCTGGCAAAGCTCCTTCATCAAACAAGAGTGTTGGGTCAGGAGTTCGAATCTCCTATGTTCCACCAAACACATTCAAATTTGACCCCGTTTTCTTTTGCGTAAATGGCGTGCTCGGTTTCCAGTTTCGATGGTAGGTATAGAAGTCGAGATCGTCCTCGGTTCCGTAATGGGCTGGGGACGATTTGAGTTCGAATAATAATCAAAATGACAATTGATATAAATGGAACGCGAAAGTGGAAAGGGTAAATACTGTCTATTGTGATACTATCCATCGAGTGGTATATTATGTATATATTTCCTTGGTGCGATCATCGTTTATACCTCTTGGAGAATGGATTGAATTCAACCGAAAGTTTCAAAACGCTTGAGTAGATTTAAATGAAAGCTCTATGTAAAGTGTTTCTATCCTATGTATCGTATTCATTTTATAGTATCGAAGCGGAGATGTGCTTATGCGGCAATTGTCTAAGCGAAGAAAGGCAAGGAATCGCAAGATTCTTCTTGCTGTTCTCTCGGCTTGCACGGTTATCCTGTGGGCATTGGTTATATCCGCGCTGATCAATGCTCCAAGCGATATATATCAGGCAAGCAACATCCCTTTGGCATCGCAACAAACCATAGCCCCACGGAAAGAATACTCAACCCTTGAGACAAACGACAAACCAGTTCAGGTCGCATCAATCGTGGACTTAGAGATGGAAACAGCTACCGCTCAGGTAACCGTCGTTCCAGCGTATACCCCAACATTGTTTCCAACACCCTCTTCTACACCGTCGCCAACGCAGTCGCCAACTGCCATACCAACACAAACGCCCACGGCGACTCCTGTTGTCTTGAAAGTAGGCACTAAAGGTGAGGCCGTTGAGAAACTACAGCAACGGCTTGTTGATCTTGGCTATTTAAGTGAAACGCCAGATGGTTTGTTTGGCAAAAGTACAAAAGCAGCAGTCAAAGACTTTCAAAAGTACAGCGGACTTACGATTGATGGGATTGCAGGAACAACAACCATAAGCGAATTGTTCAGCGATACGGCAATATACAAGCCTTCGGAAATCGCAACGCCAGAAAAACAGACCCTTAAGAGTGGCTCCACTGCCTATGTTTGGATTACCTCAGGGGGTAAAAAATACCATAAAAATAGTAGTTGTAGCCATATGAAATCGCCGAAAAAAGTTACTCTTCAAGATGCGATAGATGCGGGATACACCGCGTGTGCTAAATGTTACTAAAACCAATCCTCCCGTTGCTTTTTCTCTTCCCCATGGGCTTTCTTCCCCTTATAAAAGGCTAAGGAGCAACTCCGTTAAGCTCCATAGCCTTGCCGGAAAATGCAATCAAAAAAGCAAGAATCATTGATTTGCGCGCCTACTGTGAGAGGTTCGATTGGTCGGGGGCATAAACTGGGTTGATATTTTCATCCTCACAGATCAGCAGGAGCAAAGTCCGGCGTCATGAATTCAGTTCGCCCAGATCATCATCCGCCAAAATGACTGTTTCCGGCAGTCGAAGGTCAGTATCTGCCGATGCGGCGATAAAAGGTCAGCAGGCATGGTCCTGTCTAAAGGTGACCGCGCCTGCCGCTTGTTTATCGCCATGTGCCACCATAATCTTCATCCATTTCGGGCATGCCGGGCAGCGTGAGCCCACCGTCAATGCGCACGGTAGAACCGGTGATGTAGGAGGCTTTATCGGAGGCCAGAAACACCACTGCCTCAGCGATGTCACCCGGTTCTCCCACGCGCCCCAGCGGGATTTTACTGCCAAGCTGATCCCAAAAATCGGGGTGGGCTGTCAGATATGCGTTCTCACAGTCTTCCCGCAACTGCTGTGTCGTGCGTACACGGATGGCGCCGGGGGCAATGATGTTGACCCGTATGCCGTGGGGTGCCAGTTCCAGCGCAACGGATTGCGAGGCGCGCTCAATCGCCGCCTTTACGCCGCCGTAGACCGCATCGACGCGATACGCCTGTTGGGCGCGCGTGGAAGTGATGTTAATGATATTTCCCCGCACCTGATGGGCCACCATGTGGCGTGCGGCCTCGCTCATCAGCAGCATGTAGGTTTTAAAATCCAGATCGCACAGGTGGTGCAGCGTTTCTTCCCGCAGGTCAAGAATGCTTTCAAACACGGTAACGCCCGCATTGTTGACCAGCAGATCCAGCCCGCCAAGGCAGGAAACGGCCTGAGCAAAGAAGGCTGTCGCAGCGCCTGGCAAATCCAGCGTAGCCTGCACGGGATAACAGCGCACGCCATAGGTTTGAGCCACCAGCGCTTCCAGCGCCTCGGCTTCCTGTGCTTTGGTGGCATAAGAAATGGCGAGGTCGTAGCCCTCGCGCGCCAGTGCCAGCGTGATGCCCTTTCCAATGCCGCGGCTCGCTCCGGTCACGATCGCCTTTTTGCGTTCCATGTAAGCACTCCCTCATCAAACGGATCCAATGGGCATTTGGCCTATGACCGGACAGACCGCCGGATATGATGCAAAGCAGTTAATGCAACAGGCAGACTAACCATCAGCGCATGGGCGGAGCACACCAGCGGCGCAATAGGGCGGCGTGATGCTTTCATAGCTGCACGCTATCAGGAAACAGCACGTGGCTGCGCGTCTTGGCTTACACCCCTATCCGGCACGTGGGCGATCATCAATGCATATAGGTATATTCTACCGCGTCCAGGCATCCGTGCGCAAGGGGAAAAAGTCCTTTCCTACGCAGTATACGAATGATTGAGCCCGTGATTCCCTCTGCCGGACAAAAACGCTCGATCAGGACGGAAAACAGGGTGAAGATGCTCTTCACCCTGACAGGCTGTCAAAAAACCTCTGCAATACGTTGTTGCCACTCGCCTTCTAGCCCTTCGGGCTGCTCGCTTGCTTCTGTCAAAACGCTGCGGCGTAAAGCGTTGGGTTTTGCCCAAACCCACCAAAGGATTTCCTCCCTTGACCCACTTTTTTGACAATCTGACAGGGTGAAGAGGCTCTACACCCTGAATATGCCGCATTGCGATGTGCCTTTGGTGTTTGTCAATCCTGCGCAATATCCTCATACGCCTTTGTCACAATGTTTGCCAGATACGCAGCACCGGCAGCAACATATTTTCCACCCATCTCGGCGGTTGCATCGCGCGGGTCGTACACCACACACTTATCCTCCGGCGGGTTGCCGTCGAAGGTAAAGCCGTCGATAATGCCCCAATCGGTGCTCCGCAACTTTTCCGACTTGGGCGGCAGCATCGCTAGGTTCACGTTTTCGGGGTCGAGGTACATCTGAATTGCCGTTTCCAACCGCGTGGCATGCCCATAGTCCTCATCCGTGGCGTCGTAATGAGCAAGCCCCATGGCGACGATCACCTTGGAGGAGGTTGTACTGGTGAATTCGATCGCCAGTCGCTCCAGCGTCGTGATCTGCCCGGTCGCGCCATGGCCGTTGACCAGCACAATCAGCCTGTACTCCTGTGCCACCAGCAGGCGCAGGTATTCGCGCACGATGACGCCGAACACCTCCTCCGGCCAGTAGAGGCTCTTCATGCTGTTTTTAGGCACATCCATGCCAACGATGTACTGTGTGGTGTCCTCAAAACCCGCGTCGGCAAGCAGCTTGGAACTGCGTTCCCGTTCGGTGCCCGCGTACAGCAGGGGCAGCACCACGCCACCCGTCTCCTGAGCGGACAGGATTGCGGCATGCCACGCGGCAAGCGGATCGGTGCCAAAGGGCATAGCGGGGCCGTGCCACTCCAGTGGGCCAATGGGCAGGTATACAATGGATCGGCGTGCCTTTTCCGCAAGGATTTCACCGGGCCGAAGCCTTTCATATTGAACGGTTCGCATATTGCCTCCGTTTACTGGGCGATGGCGGCGCGCATCACGTTCGCCTGTGTGATGGCCTCACCCTCAAATGCGCCCGTCAGCTTGCCACCACTCAAAACAATGCATCGGTCGCTCATGGATACCAGTTCCGGCATATCGGAGGAGACCATGATAATGGATACGCCCGTGCCCGTGAGTTCACTCATGATGGAATAGATTTCCGCTTTCGCGCCTACGTCGATGCCCTTCGTCGGTTCGTCGATCAGCAGGATGCGGGGTTCCTCCAGCAGCCACTTGCCCAGTACCACCTTTTGCTGGTTGCCGCCGGACAGGTTCACGATTCGGGTTTCGATGGACGGGGCTTTGATGCGCAGCCTGTCGGACATGCCCTTTGCCTTCCGGCGTTCAACCTTACGGTCGATAAAATAGCGCCCCGGCAGGTGCGGCAGACTAGCCAGCGTGATGTTTTCACGGATGCTCAATACCCACACAAAGCCGGACTTTTTCCGTTCTTCCGTCACAAAGCCAATGCCCGCGCGGATCGCATCGCCAGGGCAGCGGATGGCAACTTCTTTGCCAAACGCGGTCAGCTTCATCTGCACGCCATTGGTAATTTGCCCAAAGATCGCACCCAGTGTTTCGCTGCGGCCTGCGCCGACCAGCCCGCCAATCCCCAGAATTTCGCCCTGTCTCAGCGAAAAGCTGAAGTCCTCCACAATGTTTTTGCCTTTGATAGTAGGGTGAGGCACGCTCAGGTGCTCCACCTTGAGTACCTCATCGCCGATCTGTGCCTTCTTCTTGGGATAGAGGTTTTCGATCTTGCGGCCAACCATTTCCTCAATGAGGCTCTTTTGATCAACCTCCGCCACATTTCGACAGGAGATCACCTGCCCGTCGCGCATCACCAGCACGCGATCGGCGATACGGTAGATTTCTTCCAGCTTGTGGGTGATGAACAAGAGGGATACACCGCTGTCCCGCAAACGCTGCATATGATCCATCAGTAGGTTCACTTCCTGATCGGTAAGCGCGCTGGTGGGCTCGTCCAATACCATAATGCGGGGTTTTCGGCTGATGGCACGCATGATGGAGAGCATTTGCAGCTGCCCGCTGTTTAAACCGCGCACCTTGGCTTTGGGCTTGATCGGCAAGCCGATTTCGGTAAGGATGGTTTGCGTATCAGCGTATAGTTTGCGATAGTTCACACCGCCCAACCGTCCCGGCAGATGACCGACAAAAATATTTTCCGCCACGCTGGCGTCCAGCATCATGTTCATTTCCTGATAGACCATTTCGATGCCGTGGTGCTCGGCGGTAGCGACGGAGGTAAAGTCGGACTTTTTGCCATCCACCCAGATTTCGCCCTCGTATTCGTGGCTGGCGTAGCTGCCGCTTAACACCTTCATCAGGGTGGATTTTCCTGCGCCGTTTTCACCGCAGATCGCCAGGATTTCGCCCTTACGCAGGCCGATTGACACATCGTTTAGCGCGACAACGCCGGGAAAGCGTTTGGTTACGTGCTTCATTTCCAATAGATACTCCATGGTAACGCCTCCCCCGGTTTATTCGCCGCCACTCGCTCTGCGGCGGTATTTATCAATAAAGATGGCGGCAATCAGGATCACGCCGAAAATCAGGTTTTGCCAGAAGGTGGATACGTTCATCACGATCAGCGCATTGGTGATGGTCGCAAGCAATATACAGCCAAGCGCCGAGCCAAATACTGTGCCGGTACCGCCAAACATGCTCGTACCGCCAATGATGACCGCCGCCATGATGGTTAGCTCCGTTCCGGAACCGGCGGCGGGTTGGGCACTGGCAAAGCGCGCTGCCTGCAAAACGCCTGAAAGCGCCGCGAATACAGAGGTGGCAATGTAGATGCTAATCTGCTTTCCGCGTACGTTGATGCCTGAAAGGTACGCCGTTTCGGCATTGCCGCCGATGGCGAGCACCGAGCGGCCATATTTGGTGCGCGTAAGCACCACATGGCCAAGGATGCCAATCACCAGCGCATACAGAATGGGATAAGAAATCGAGCCAAAGAGCTTACCCTGTCCAAGCACCTTAAAGGCGCTGCTAAAGCCTGAAATGGCAAGGTTTTTGGTCGTGATGGCGATGATGCCGTTGATTGCGTACTGCACACCCAGCGTTGCAATGAACGCCGGAAGCGCGAACCGCACAATAATCAGACCGTTGAAAACGCCGATCAATGCGCCGCCCAGCAATGCCATCATGATGGCGATGGATACCGGCATGCCGGCTTTCAGGGCAAAGGCACAGATCACACCGCCAAAGCTGGTGGCCGCGCCGATAGACAAATCCATGCCGCCGCCCGCCATTAAAAAGGTGATGGGCACGGCGATGATAAACGCAAAGCTGGCGGTGCGTAAAATATCCAGTATGTTATTGGCCGCGAAGAAACCGGGGTTCACAAACCCGACCACAATCAGCAACAACGCCATGGGCAAAATGGTGCCCAGCTCGTTTCGCGCCAGAAGACTCTTGCTGAATTCCTTTAGTTTCATATTGACCCCCTGCAAAATTGAAGGCTGCTGTCTGCATCGCTCGCAACAGCCCCGAAATACGATTTTCAAACCGAACCGCATCCATCTCGCGGCGATGCCGCCCTCCGGTTTTGTCTCGGAATCCCGACACAGCACCGCCGTGTTCTGAATTCCTAACCTCGCCTGAGGGCAGCAAAGCTTTCGGATTCTGCCATAAAACGGAGTGTAAAATCGTATGGCAGCGTTGTTGACTCGTTACTCGGACAGGGTGATGCCATTCTTGGCCGCCCAGGCATCCACATCCGCGGCGAAGACGATGCTGGAGCCGGAATCGTTAGCTTTTTCATAGGTTTCGCCATCGTGGATCGCCTTGGCGAGGTAAACGCTCTTGTAGCCCATGTCGTACCACATTTGGGCAACGGTGCAGTCCATGGTTTTATTCTTGATGCACAGGAGGATTTCAGCAGCGTCATCAATACCGATCACGTGGAACTTGCCCTGCAGGCCCTTTTCTTCGACAAAGGAGGCAGCGCCCAGGCCGGCGTAGCTGTCCAGCGAGACCAATGCGTTGCAATCCGGGTTGGCAAGGTAGAGCGCGGAAATTTTATCAGCAGCGGTAGCGGCGTTGGAGTTGCACTCCAGACGATCCAGCACCACAGCATCAGGACGCAGTTCCTTGAGCTTGGCTACAAACGCATCGCACTGCACCTGCTGGATACCGGCAGTCAATGAGGTCTGCATCGTGGCAACGTTGATGGGGCCGTCGCCTACGGAGGTAACGAGCGCCTCGGCTAAAGCATTCCCCAGATTGGTGGGGTCGGTGCCGATATACGCATCCAGATGGTCATCGGGTGCCTGAATCCCCACCAGCACAATACCGGCTTCCTTGGCGCGAGTCAGCACATCCGCAAAGGCTTCCGCATCGACAACCACTGGCAGGATGATGTTTGCGCCATTGGTGATAGCAGTTTCGGTAAGGTTAACGAGCTCCGCGGCGGAGTTGAAGCTTTGTGGCGCAAGATAGTGGCCTTCATAGCCCAGCTCTTCGCAAGCTTTGTTGAAACCAACCTCGTACTGGCCCCAGGCAGCACCGCCGGACATAACCGACACTGCATACACCTTCAGCGGTTGGCTTTCGGCGGTCGCCGTTACGGCAAACGCGCTGATGAGCATCAGGGACAGAATGAGCCCGAGAATTCGACGGAAGTTTTTCATGTGGATCCTCCTCTGTTTATTCACCTTTTCTGTGAACCGTTCAAAGATACCTTTTGAAAAAGATACCTTTAAGTGATGTTTACACAATATCACAGGAATCATAGGCTTGTAAATAGGCAATTTGCACAAAACTGAATCCGAAAATTTTAGGAGATATGGAGATTAAACGCCCACATTCGACAAATTATTCCCAAATCGGTACCAACCCTATTGACAAACACGGTTGCTACGCTATAATGAACCCAGGAAATGAATATGATATGTTTATGGTATGTATATGTCGATACGTACCGTTTTCAGTCAGGGGGAGTGATCGCATGGCTCAGATTCCCATCTACCAAAGTGTATATGAAAGGCTCCGCAGTGATATCTCGATGGGGTTGTATCAACCCGGCGATGTGTTGCCCACGGAGCCGGAACTGGAGGCAATGTTCCAGGTAAGCCGCACTACGGTACGCAAGGCAATCGGCCTTCTGCAAAGCCAGGGGCTGATCTCCGTTCGGCAGGGCTACGGCACCCTCGTGCTGAGCAACCAGCCTGAGGATCATTACCACAAGTTTCATAATGTAACGGGTATCCGCGAAGTGTTTTTGTGCGAGGATGAACGCTTCACACTGCGCGGTTCCCGCATTGAAGCCACGGCAGCCAGCGGAAAAGTCGCCAGGGCGCTGGAGGTGGAGGAAGGTGCGCCCATCTACCGCATGCAGCGTTTGCTCTGCTTGCAGGATGTGCCTTTCTGCTTTATCAGCAATTACCTGCGACAGGATTATTTTCCGGGGTTGGACGCATTCACCGGAAAGGTGGGCAACCTCTACGCCTTTTTGGAAAGACAGTACGGCGTTTACTTTGAAAAAGGGGATGAGGTCATCAGCGCCACCACAGCGGATTTTATGGATGCGGGGCTGCTGAACGTGGATATCGGAACGCCGCTGTTGTTTTGCATGCGTATCGCAAATTGGAAAGGCGGCGTGCTGGAGTATGTGGAAAGCAAGCTGAGACCGGATAAATATGAGCTTCATCTCCTGATGGAAGGCGCGCCAGCCCATGATTATTTCCGCACATAGGGAGAATACGAATGAACATTTACGAACAAAATCAGATCAGCTCCAATTTCTGGATGATTGGCGAAAGGCTGAGCAATTGGCAAATCCTCACCATGGGTATCCTCCTGGGCAAGGAACGCGCTGCGCTGATCGACACCGGCATGGGGGTGTTGGGCGATCTGCATGATAAAGTACGTCAGATTACCGATCTTCCCCTCATCACCCTGTTGACCCACGGAGACCCCGACCACATTGGCGGTGCGGAGCTATTTCAACCCCTGTATATGAGTAAGCTGGACGATGATCTGATTCCCTGGGCGCTTTCACCCGATTGCAAACGGGAAAATCTGGCGTTGATGATAGAGGATAACCCTGAACTTTTAAAGCTTGCGGAGCAAAAAATGCTCAGTGGTACGACGATCACCTATCAGGATATCCGTGAAGGGGATATTTTCGATCTGGGCGGAGTATCGCTGGAAGCCATCGCTCTGCCGGGGCACACCAAGGGCAGCATGTGCTTTGTGAACTGGGAGGATAACTACGCGTTCACCGGCGATGCCGTAAACCGAAATACATTTTTGTGGCCCAAACGCTGTACGTCCCTTTCGGTACACTTGGCCGCGCTGGAGAACTTCCGCAGGCGCGTGGGTGACGGTATGACGCTCTACTTCGGCCATAGCTTGAGCGCGCTGCCCCCCACGCTATTGGAAGATTCCATCCGATGCTGCCGGGAAATTTTGGATGGGCATACCCAAAACGACCCCATTTATGACCCGGAGGTCGGCAAAAACGAAAAACCGGAACGGCTGATGCAGCATCGCTATGGTTGTGCAGCAATCGTCTACGATGCGGATCGGGTAGACTGAATCGCAAAGGAAATCGGAAACCAGTGCATGGAAACCGCAGACCTGTCCGATGCATGGATTGATCGAAGTAAGGCAGGCGTTCCGCACTCGTACCCGTCTGTTCCTCCCGCACACCCCTGCTAAAAGGCTCGTCCGTTGCGGCGAGCCTTTTGCCTTGCCTCTCGGTATGCGAACGGTGCAATGCGGCCTTTTCTATCGCCCCTGTATGGGGCAGCGCATACAGGCTTTGTTCAACCTAGGGAGCGAAATGCAAGGAGATACGGTTCGCTGAACCGCGCAGAAGAGAAGTTGTTTGCTCCATCCCGCCCCCTTCCCGTGGCAACCGACACAAAGGGTAAACCTGCCGCCCTGCGCTCTTCCCTTAGCGCAGTAACCTAGCCCCGATTGTCACGGTTTGGCGAAAACAGTTCTTGCCCTGTGTGAATGCGGATGGTAAGATATTTCTGGCACTAAAGCGGAAGGAATAGAAGCCTGCCATGCAAAAAAGGTTAATCAGCAAGGAGATGCTGTTGTTTTTTATTATGATTTCAGCAGCAGCACTTGGCAATGGTCTTAGCGATTCTGTGTATTCCAATTACTTCAAGGAAGCTTACAATGTTACTACCACACAGCGCGCCTTTATAGAATTTCCCCGTGAAATGCCCGGCCTGCTCTGCGCGCTGGTCATCGCATCGCTATCGATGTTGGGTGATGCAAAAATCAGTTTGATTGCTCAGCTTGCCTCCTGCATCGGCCTGATGGCCTTAGGCCTGTTTACCCCATCCTATGCGGTTATGCTTATCTTTCTGTTTATCAATTCTATGGGTATGCATCTCTTTATGCCATTATCCGATTCCATGGGTATGGCGCTGGCTGAACCGGGGCAGGTTGGGCGGCGCGTCGGGCAGTATGCAAGCCTGAAAATGCTGTTTGGGTTTGCCGCAGGGCTGACCGTTTTTTTTGGATTCCGCTTCGGTGCCTTTTCATTTCATACCCCAGTGAATCTGCTATTTCTCATCGGCGCCTTATCCTTTATGGTTGCGGCTATCGCAGCCGCGCTGCTGGTTAAAAGGCATGTGCCCACGCTGGGCGCGCGCAAACGCGTTCGGCTGGTTTTACGCAAGCAATACCGCTATTATTACATGCTAACCATGCTAAACGGCGTTCAAAAGCAGATCGCTTATGTGTTCGGTTCATGGGTCATTATCGATTTGCTGCTCAAACGGGCGGATACCATGTCATTACTGCTGATTGCATCCAGCTTTATCAGCATCTTTTTTATGCGCGCCATTGGCCGCTGGATTGACCATTTTGGCATCAAACGCATGATGTATGTGGATGCTCTTACGTTCATCTTCGTCTATACCATTTATGGCTTTGTGGTATGGGGCATTACCAGCAAAGTGCTGCCCGGCGCAGGATGGCCGGTACTGATGATCTACGCGCTCTTTGTCATGGACAGGCTGTCCATGCAAATCGGCGTTGTCAAAGCCGTATACCTTAAGTCTATCGCCATCACGAAGGAAGAGATTACTGCCACACTCTCCACCGGAACAAGTTTAGATCATGTGGTGTCCATTTTGGCAGCACAGCTCAGCGGATTCGTCTGGACGATCTGGGGGCCCCAGTGGGTCTTTTTCATGGCAGCCTTATTTTCGCTTGGGAATCTGTTTGTCGCATGGCGTGTCAAGATTGGCGAAAACGGTGCGGATGGCGTTGCGGAATAGCTTGATGCGTTTGCCAATGATCAGCGCACCCATGCCGGATGCCACAATCAAGCCGAATCCATCGCTGTTCTTCCGAGCTTCCTCCATCCCGTGTGGTACCGCTCATGAGCCATCAGGCGCCTATGCATGTGTTTTGGAATGTAACGCTGGTTTCCGTGGTCAGCGCAGAGAAAGTTGCCTTGAAAACCGCCGATTACGGAGAGAGACGCATCCAACTGGAATGCGATACCGACATCTCAGGATGATCTCCTTGGCGGCTTAAAACAGGAGAAAATCGTTCCGTCTGCGCGTGATGCTGTGAATCGATTGCCTGATAGCCAGCCTGAATGTTGCGGTTGCAAAATCGGCAAGCGTTCCGTCTCGCAAAGCAGATTGTGGGAATATCTTGATTTTCCCCACCGCCCGCAACGCCAACCCAGCACCCGTGCCCCTCTGTTTCGAGCTCCACCTTCGGGTTTCAGCCAATCCCTTGAACCGGATCCGAACCGTAAGCGGTTTATGCATAGGAGACTAAGACCCTTTCCGTACACATCGGTGATCACAACCCGATCGTAAGTGTTCTGGCGGGAGGTGCTGTCCACTGCCTTTGCTGCATCTATCCATCATCAAAGCGAGCGTCTGTTCCATCTGGCGCAGCGCATCATGGATGATCGGTATCTCTATAAACAATGTAGTTTTATAATCCTCAGCCTTCGCAATTGTTACCATCCTTCCCGTTGCACTCCTATTTCTGTTTATGTCAAAATAGATCGTTACAGGGTTGACCGCTGGTGCTGTAAAAGGCAAATCATCCTCCCTTGAAAACAGAAAAACTTCTGATAAGGAGAATCACTATGAAGTATTTTACCGTCGAAAATGGAAGTTTACTCTGGCGTAACCATGGAGAAACACTGATGCTGACCCCGTGGGGGCAAAACAGCCTACGCGTGCGTTCGGCGATGCTGCATGATGTGGAAGACCCCCGGCATGCGTTACTGGAGCCACTGGCGGTTCAAGCCGCCATCCGCGTGGAGGATACAACGGCCAGCATCACAAATGGCAAGATCACCGCCAGTCTGGAGGTGGATGACTGGCACAAGGTGGCGCGTATCACCTTCCAAAACCAGCGTGGAGAAACCCTGCTGCGCGAAATTCCCTGCGGCGGTGCGCTCAACTTGCGCGCACGCCACTTTAAGCCAATTTTAGGGGGCGATCATCAACTGACCGTAGCCTTTGAGGGCAACGAGCGCGAGCGCCTTTACGGCATGGGTCAATATCAGCAGGAAACGCTCAACGTAAAGCATTGCGCCTTTGAACTGGCCCAACGCAATTCCCAGGCAAGCGTGCCGTTTGCGATATCCAGCCTTGGCTACGGTTTTCTCTGGCATAATCCTGCGGTTGGTTCCGTTCATTTTAGCGCCAACCGCAGTGAATGGACGGCCCGTTCCACCAAACAGATGGACTATTGGATTACCGCGGGCGATACCCCCGCTGAAATCAGCCTCGCCTACGCCAACGCCACCGGTTTTGTGCCGATGATGCCGGAATACGGTCTTGGCTTTTGGCAATGCAAGTTGCGCTATTGGAATCAGGAGCAGTTGCTTGCGGTGGCTCGGGAGTATAAACGGCGCAACCTGCCCATCGATGTGATTGTATGTGATTTTTTTCACTGGCCGAAGATGGGCGATTATCGTTTTGATGAGCGGTTTTTCCCAGATCCCAAAGCCATGGCCGCAGAACTCCAAAACATGGGCATTGAATTAATGGTTTCGGTATGGCCACAGGTCTCTCTGGAAAGCGAAAACTATGAAGAAATGCGTCAGCAGGGCTTGCTGGTGCGCAGCGAACTGGGGGAGCAGGTGGGCATGCAGTATCAGGGTAACAGCATGTTTTATGACGCCACGAATCCCCGCGCCCGCAAATACGTGTGGGATAAGTGCAAGCAGAACTATTACGATATTGGCGCCCGACTGTATTGGTTGGATGAAGCAGAGCCCGAATATGGATCCTACGATTTTGAAAACTATCGCTATTATCTCGGTTCCTGTGCCCAGATCGGCAACATTTACCCACAGATGTATGCCCGTGGTTTTTATGAAGGAATGCGTGAAAGCGGCGAGGAAAATGTAGTCAGTCTAGTGCGTTGCGCATGGGCTGGCAGCCAGCGGTACGGCGCGTTGGTGTGGTCCGGCGATATCAAGTCCAGCTGGGAGGATTTCCGAAGGCAATTATGCGCGGGTCTGAGCATGGGTATTGCCGGAATCCCCTGGTGGACAACAGATATCGGCGGCTTCTTCGGTGGAGATACAGAGGATGAAAACTTCCGTGAGTTGCTGGTACGGTGGTTCCAGTGGGGAGTCTTCTGCCCTGTCATGCGATTGCACGGGGATCGTATGCCGCATCGACTGGTGTACGCACCGGATGGTGAAAGGTTGCAGGATGAAGGCGCGGACAACGAAATTTGGAGCTATGGCGAAAAGGTGTATCCCATTTTGGAAAACTGTCTGAAGCTGCGGGAAAGCCTGCGGGACTACACGCGTGAAACCATGCGTGAAGCACATGAGGAAGGCAAGCCCGTCATGCGCCCCATGTTCTATGAGTTTCCCGCCGATGAAACCTGTGCGGATTTGAAGGATCAGTATCTATATGGCTCGCGCTACCTTGTCGCCCCTGTGCTGGAACCAGGCATGAAAACAAGGTCGGTATACCTGCCAAAAGGTACTCAATGGCGCGCGATGCGGGATGGCGAAGTGCTGGATGGTGGGCAGTGGGTCATTGCGCCTACTCCGATTGAGTCGATGCCTGTGTTCGAACGTATTGGGTAGGCTGTAACCCGAAATGTTCATCAGGCGGAATGATTGGAGAATCAAGCCTTTCGAAAACCCTTGGCCGCATCTTCCTCTGTTTGAGCGATCAAACTGATTCAGCGTTATCGTCCTTGGAGCCTCCGGCATTGAGTGTGCAGCACCGGGGAGAGGGTCATGGTCTGCATGGAGACCATGACCCTCTCCCCTTTTGTTGCGCCTTGTTTTTTCGATAGGGCACTCCCGCGAAATCGCTGAGGAAACGACCCCACATCTCCTCTACGCAGTATCTGTCAAAAACAAGCAACGCTGAATGATCTCTTTGCCGTTCAATCGCAAAAAGCGATTTGGCAAACTGGGATTGCGCAAAGGTATAGCCCATGCCCTTGCGAACTTATGTCATACCATACCTGCTGTTTCGTACATCAACGTTTGATTTTTGTCCTTCATACATAACCTCCGATCCCTTGATCGTTTTCAGGTTCGGTTTCAAAAATGCAATATCAAACGCAAATCCTGAACTTGCCTGTTTCCCCCATTCGCCAATGGAATCTCATGGAGTGTAAGGCGGGTGAGGGTTTTGCGCATTGGCGTACCTGTGCGTTCTGTGCCGCAAAGGTTGCCGTTCGATATGCCCACATTCACAAATCGATCAATTTTTCCGTCAGATAGGTTATAAGCATGATTGGATCTATCATTGTAAGCCGCATACAGCCACCCTATACTGGTATCAACAACTGAGATTGCTGTTCACTTAACCTATGAATCCGCTTAGGCTGAACGTTTTTCGGATGGAAATTTCAGGGATTGCCCGTGACCTTCAACCTGAAGGATATGGACCTTGAGCAACGGGGGGACTGGCGCTGATTGTCGCAGCAAGGCAATCCACAGGATGGATGGCCTGTGATCGAACCGTTGGTTACGATACCGCCAAAACAGAGCATATTATTGGGAGGTGGCCAAATGGCAAACCAATCGCAAGCTGTCAAACGGAAAAGTCTGGGAAAGGAAATCAGAAAGCATCTGCCCATCTATCTCATGATTGCGCCCGGTTTTATCTATATGCTGATCAACAATTATTTCCCTTTGCCCGGGCTGATGCTGGCATTCAAAAGATTTAAGTATTCCCTGGGCATATGGGGCAGTACGTGGAATGGTATCAGCAACCTGAAGTTTCTCTTCCGCAGCCCGGATTCTTGGATTATTATCAGAAATACTTTGTGTTATAACCTTGTCTTTATCGTTCTTGGAACGGTTTTTTCAATCGCCGTTGCCATATTGCTCAACGAAGTTCGTAGCAAAAGAAAGCAGCAGGTTTATCAAACCTTTATCCTGATTCCGTATTTGCTTTCCTACGTTATCGTCAGCTACATCGTGTATGCCCTGCTTGGCGGCGATAACGGAATGATCAACAATCAAATTTTGCGCCCGTTGGGATACGCCGGCATTTCATGGTACACCCAGGCGCAATACTGGCCTTTTATTTTGGTCATTGTGCAGCTGTGGAAATCCTTTGGCTACTGCAGCATTATCTATTTCGCTTCGGTTATTGGCATTGACCGAACCTTTTATGAGGCGGCGGTTGTTGACGGCGCATCCCCCTGGCAGCAGATCACCCATATCACACTGCCTCTGCTCAAGCCTGTCATCATCACCTTAACACTGCTTTCCATCGGGCGCATCCTCTATTCGGATTTTGGTCTTTTCTATCAGGTGCCTATGAATTCCGGGATGCTGTTTAGCGCTACCAATACCATTGATACCTTTGTGTATCGGGGACTGTTGGAAACAAACGACATAGGGCGTGCCTCTGCGGCGGGTTTCATACAATCGGTACTCGGCTTTGTACTGGTTTTGACCTCTAATGCAGTCGTCAGAAAAGTCGAAAAAGAGAACGCTTTGTTCTGAGGAGGCATGTATATGGAGCTTTATGGAAAAAAGATCAATATTATCGCGAATGCAGTGTTCTGTATCTTGGCGCTAAGCTGCCTTTTACCGTTGCTGTTGCTGGTAATCTCCTCGTTTACTTCGGAAAAGATTCTGGCTCAAAACGGATATTCGTTTTTTCCTGCCGAGTTTGGGCTGGATGCTTACCAGTATCTGTGGAACACGCGGGCGCAACTGTTAAGAGCGTATGAAATGACGATCGTCGTCACGGTGATCGGCACACTTGGGAGTCTGCTGGTGACGACGCTGTTTGCCTACGGCCTTTCCCGCAAAACCTTACCCGGACGCTATATCCTTTCCTTCATGATTTTCTTCACGATGCTTTTCAATGGCGGTATCATCCCTTCCTACCTGATGTGGACACAGGTATTTCATGTGAAAGATACCCTGTGGGCGCTCATCCTGCCGAATCTGTTGATGAGCGGATTTTCCGTTATCGTGATGCGAACCTACTTTGCAACCAGCATCCCTTCGGAAATACTGGAGGCTGCAACGCTGGATGGGGCAGGCGAATGGCGTATGTTGATCCGCATTGTTCTGCCCCTCTCCAAGCCGATCCTTTCGACCATCGCGCTTCTGTCCGGTTTAGCCTATTGGAACGACTGGATTAACGGTTTGTATTATCTGGTTAAAAGAACCGATCTTTATACGATTCAGAATTTTCTCAACCGTTTGATGTCCAGCACCGATTTTTTGATGAACTCGGCAACCAATTCCGCCATTTCCGCCGGGATCCGAGTGCCTAGCATCGGCATTCGCATGGCTATCGCCGTCATTGCCATTATTCCGATTATGATCATCTATCCGTTCCTTCAGCAAGGTTTTGTGAAGGGGATCGTGATCGGAAGCGTTAAAGGTTAGCCGCTTTTTCGCGAAATGTCTGGTAAGAAAGGAACCTTCATGGAACAAACGCTAAACACCCGACCGAATCAATCTCTGTTTTCCCGTTCCTTTATCCTTCTCTTCGTGATCAACGTGATCATTTCCATCAGCTTTGCGATGATCTCCACAACCATGTCCCTGTATGTTACAGGGTTTGGGCAGAGCACCGCTGTTGCCGGAACCGTGATCGGCGCGTTTTCCATCGCCACCCTGTGTATGCGCCTTTTCAGCGGTGTGCTCAGCGATCAGCTCAACCGAAAATGGCTGCTGATTGCCGCTCTGCTGGGGATTGGCGCGTCCATGATGGGTTATGGTACCACGCAATCCATTCCCGCGTTGATGGCACTTCGGGTTTTACACGGCTTATCATTTTCGGTTGCGAGCACAGTAACCATGGCGCTGATCGCGCCAACCATCCCTGCCGGAAAAATGTCGCAAGGGCTTGGCATGTTTGCCGTTGGGCAAACCATCGCCTATGCGGTAGCCCCAAGCACTGGTATGTGGATAGCGGAAACGTATAATTTCCAGTATGTGTTTTGGTTTGCCGCTTTGCTCAACACCTTGGCCATTATTATGACCGTGATCTTTGTAAGCTATGTTAAACCCCAGCAAAAGCGTGCCAGCAAACGAACCGCCTTGGCAGATTTTATTGCCGTAGAAGCCATTCCCTATGCGCTTCTGTCCGCTATTCTGTCGATTGCCAGCGGGCTGGAGCTCAGCTTTGTCGTGCTGTATGGTAAGGAACTGGGGCTTGGCACGGTTGGCTGGTACTTTACCGTCAATGCGGTCATGCTGTTTATCACCCGAATCGGGGGTGGGCGCTTTGCCGATAAAAACGCGTTTTTAGTCACCATCGTCGGCTTTTCTCTGATCGTGTTGTTTTATCTTGTCATGGGCATTTCCACACCGGCAACAGGCGTTGTGTTTTTTACAATTGCCGCGATCATCAAAGCGTTTGGCCAAGGCATACTGCAACCCCTTCTTCAGGCTTCCAGCCTGAAGGCAACCGATCCGTCGCGCCATGGCGTAGCCTCCTGTACCTACTATTTTGGCTCGGATACCGGCCAGGCCATCGCCCCCGTGGTAGGTGGACTGATTGTAACTTCCCAAGGCTATCATACGATGTTCTACTTTTTTGCCGCCGCCACAGCCATTGCGATTGCCGTGTATGGATACAAAATGAAAAGCAGGGTCAAAGCAGGCACCCCAAGCGACCAATAACTGAGTTTCTCTGATTTCCGGCGCCGGTAGCGCTAAATATTTGAGGAGGAATACTGAAATGAACTATCAGTATCTCGACAACCTGATGCAAGAACTGGTGGACAAAGGTTTACCGTGCTGCTCCTTGCATATTGCACAGCATGGCAAACTTCTCTATGACGAATACTTTGGCTATGCCGATGCTCAGGCTACAAAACCTTTATCCGCTGCCTCCATTTTCCGGATGGCTTCCATGTCCAAGTTGCCTTTGTATACAACGCTGATGATCCTTTATGAACAGGGCAGACTCGTATTGAGCGATCCGATTTCCCGCTATTTTCCGGAATGGAAGACGATGAAAAAGGCTGAAAAGCAAGCGGACGGCTCGGTAGCCATTGTCCCAGCCGAACGCCCCATCACGGTGAAAGATGTCATGTCGATGGCTTGCGGCCTGCCTTACTGCATGCCGGGCATGACAGGCGGCAATGCGACCCAGCAGAGCATGGCAAAATGCATGGAGCCGCTTTGGGCAAGGGGTCATTATACGCTTCGCGAGGAAATCAAGGCCATTTCCGGCGCTGTGCTGGCCTTTGAGCCGGGAACCCACTGGATGTATGGTTTTTCCAGTGAATTGGCAGCCGGTATCATTGAAGCGGTATGTGACAAACCTGCCAACGATGTATTTTGCGACTTGCTATTTCAGCCTTTGGGTATGGATAACACCCGCCCCTATTTTTTCGGAGATATCAAGGAGCGCATGGTTGCGCTGTACGCCCAGCAGGAAGACGGCTCCTGTGTGCCCACAGCAACCACAATGGATGACAAGCACAATCCGGGCATTGAATTTGAAGCCGGAAACCCAAGGCTTTTTTCCACCGGCAGAGATTATACCCGCCTTATGCAGATGCTGGCTTGCGGCGGCGAGTTGGACGGCGTTCGCGTAATGGGGCGTAAAACCATCGACCTGATGCGCTCCAATACATTGTGTGCACAGCAGCTTGTCGATTTCCGCGATGATTACAACGCCGGTTATGGCTATGGGTACGGCGTACGCACGCTGATGGACAAGGCCGCCGGCAACAACAATGGCTCCATTGGCTCCTTTGGGTGGACCGGCGGCTTTGGCACCTGGTGTGAAGCAGACCCCGAGGATGGAGTATCGATCGTCTATATGCACAATCTTTTCCCGGGGCGCGACGATACGCTGCACGGGAGGATTCGCGCGGCAGCCTACGGGATTGTGAAATAACCGAAACTCATGAATGATACATCAGGATGGGAGAATTGTCATGGCAGAGTATTATCACGTCATCAATCCGCAAAAGAATCTGTATCGCATCACCAGTCAGGAAGGCTCTTACAGTGATTTGATTGTCGGCAAGGATAAAGCCGCGTTAATCGATACCGGATATGGGATCGGCGATCTACCGGGGGTTATTGCCTCCATCACCAAACTACCGCTTGTCATCCTCATCTCGCATTGTCATTGCGATCACATTGGCGGCAACAGCCTGTTCCATCAGCCCATTCATATGGGGGAGGAAGATATCCCAACCTGCCCTTATACCAATGGCCGCCTGTTTCGCCAGAGTATGATGGATGGCGTTAAGGTTAAGCCGGAAGGGTTTGATGGGGAGGAATACCTGTCCCGTGGGTTTGGCGATGTCGTGCCGTGCAACGAAGGGGACGTTATCGATCTTGGAGGTTTAACCCTGCGTGTATGGAATGCGCCCGGCCACTCCGTGGGCAGCAGGGCCTTCTATCTGGAAGAACAGCACGTTTTGTACACGGGCGACAGTATCGGGTCTACCATTTTGCTTTTTGGTTATGGCGCCGCTGATCGGGAAACCTATATCGCAACGCTGGACAAACTGTTGAAACTGCCCTTTGAGGATATTTATGGCGCTCATGCGATCCATGCCATGAAACGGGAAGATATGCTGCTTTGCCGCCGTGTCGCTGAACTTGCAGATTACGCCACCGGCACGCCCTTCCCCAACCCCATCAAAAACGGCGAGGACGCGAGAATGTGCTGCCTCCCCGGCATGACCCCGCAGGATGAAGGAAAGCCGGGTTTTGCTGCCATCGTGTTGTCTCCCGATGCCTGATGATACAAAAGAAGCCTATTTTGAGGGACTGCGAGTGGGTTGGAGGAGGTGAAAGCCCCGCCGCATGGGTAGCACATCCACAAAAACAAATAATGGAGGGTTACAAATGAAAAGGTTGCTAGCGTGTTTCCTGACTCTGGTTCTCCTTTGTTCCGGGATATCCTTTGCCTCGGCACAGGAAGTGCCAACCATCAAGGTAGCTTACATGATCACCATGAACGCTGCCGCGGACCGCGATAAGGTTCAGGCGGAAATCAACCGTGTGCTGACGGAAAAAGGGCTCAACGTTCAGATTGAGTTTGTCTGCATCGACTTCGCTTCCTGGGGTCAGCAGATCAACCTGTTGCTGTCCGATGGCAGCATTGACCTGTTTAACTGCTGCTTTATGACCAGCGTGGGCGATTTAGCCGCGAATGGCTCCATCGCGCCGATTGATGATCTGCTGGATCAATATGGTCAGGGCATCCGCGATGTGCTCGGCGATTATCTGAACTGCGCCAAGGTGGGCGATCACCTTTACGGTGCGCCGAAACTTGCCGCCTATTCCCTTGCGCCGGGCTTCCTCATGAATAAAGAAATGGCAACCAAAGCCGGCATCAACAAGGATGATATCACCAACCTTGACACGCTGACGGAAGCGCTCAAAAAGGTGAAGGCAACCTATCCGGATATTACCGCAATCTCCACCGGCCCCAATGGCTCGCTCTATGATCCTACCGGTCTTGACCTGCTGGGCAGCGAGAAAGCGTATGCGAGCCTGAAACTGGAAAAGGGCTCCACCGACCTGACCGTTAGCAACTACTATGCTTCCGACGATTTCAAGAAGCTGCTCACTTATGGCAAGACGTGGTCTGACCTTGGCTTTATCCGCAAGGATGCCATCAACGGTCAGGAAGCTTCTTTCTCGGGTATGCATAGCGGCGAAGCGTTTGGTACCTTCGTTGGCTACGCGTCCGAAGAGATCAGCGAAAGCATCAATGCCAGCGCTTTCAGCTTTGATATCAGCGCCGCAATGCTATCCGATACGCCGTGGGTCACGTCGGACAACGTTACCGGCATGACCTGGTGCATCCCTGAACTAAGCAAAAACAAGGAAGCGGCCATGATCTTCCTCAATGCGCTGTTCACCGATCCGGACATTGCGAACCTTTGTGGCAATGGCATTGAAGGCGAACATTATGTTGTGACCGATCAGGGAAATATTACCTATGCCAAAGCGGATCAGGACGCTCTGACGACCGGTTGGCCGTCCGGCATGGGCACCTTCTGGCCCAATATGCTGATCACGTACCCCTGGGCTCCTGATAAAGCCGATACGTATCAGCTCTGGAAAGATAGCAACAACACCTGCGAAAAATCCCCTGCCCTTGGATTCGTGTTTGATCCGACCAATGTGGTGGACGAAATCGCAGCCTGCAACAACGCCGTATCCAAGTATTACAACGTGCTCATGCTCAACATTGGCGATACCGATACGATGCTCAGCGAGTTTCTCACAGAGCTGGATCAGTCTGGCGTCAACGATATCATCACTGAAAAGCAAAACCAGCTGAACGAATGGGCCAAAGCGAACCAATAAGCCGCCGTTAAGCGGGATCAACCCGGGGAGCCTCTTTCTCCGGGTTGACCCCGCTTGGGTTTTTTTGCTGTACTTGCTAAGCATCTGTCAATGAGTTATATTACTTTTGCATAGCGCTTTTAAGCGCATGGCGGCAGGAGAAGGTCCGCAATGTCTCAACGCGCAACCGCAAGGGGCAAAGGAGCAAATACACTATGGTTGAAGTGCAATATGTAGAATATGACGCAATCCATCGCGAAAACTTCGTTTATGATATTCCAAACGGGCTTGATGCCTGGTTGCTGGTTTTTGCTCAAACCCCTGCGATTTTTATGGTCGACGAAAAATATGTACGGTATCCCGCCAACACGATTACACTGTTCAAGCCCAAACAAAGGATCTACTATTGCGCCTGTGAGGATCGGTATTCCAACGACTGGATTCGTTTTACCACCGATGAGATTTTTGTAAGAACCACCCGATTCCCGGGCGCCGTACCCATGACGATCAACAATCAGGAAAAAGAATACCATCGCCTGTTTCAGCTGATGAGTTATGAAGCGGAGAGGAATACAAACACCTCGGCTCTTGTAATTGGTAAGTTGCTGGAAATCATGTTTCTGAAAATAAACGAGCTTGTAGAGGATCAGTCCAGAACGCGTGTCACCAGCACATTGCAGGAACTTCGCAGCGATATATACCAGCATCCCGATGAAAAATGGACGCTTCAGTTCATGGCATCCAAACTGAACATCAGCTCCGGACACCTCGCAAGCAGCTATAAACGCGCCTTTGGTGTGTCCTGCATGGCTGACGTGATCAACAGCCGCATCAATCTCGCTAAGAAATATCTGCTCAACAGCAATCACACCATTGCGGAAATCGCTGAATTATGTGGGTATCAAAGTCCAGAACATTTTGACAGGCAATTCAGAGCCGTGACAAACTATACGCCCAGTAGGTTTCGTGCCGATCTTGCTTTTCTTAACAATATCAGTATACTAACCCAAAATAAATAAATGGAGCTGATACGCAGATGAACCTGAGGCAGGCCTATAACCCTTATCTCCCGTCGTGGGAGTACATTCCTGATGGTGAACCCCATGTGTTTGGCGACCGTGTTTATGTATATGGTTCTCACGATTATTACAACGGTTATGTGTTTTGTATGGGGGATTACATGGGTTGGTCTGCGCCGGTGGACGATTTGTCCGACTGGCGCTGTGAAGGTGTTATTTATCCAAGCAACGCTGATCCCCTCAACGCGGAAGGTAAAATGTGTCTGTTCGCGCCTGATGTGACCGTTGGCCCGGATGGCCGGTATTATCTGTATTACGTGCTCAATAAGGTGGATATTGTGTCTGTGGCCGTGTGCGACTCCCCCGCCGGTCGCTATCAGTTTCTGGGCTATGTGCATTACAAGGATGGCACAAGGCTAGGCATGCGGCCGGGCGATGAGCCCCAGTTTGATCCAGGTGTGCTGACGGAGGGCGATCGCACTTACCTGTATACCGGTTTTTGTGGCAAGGGTGGCAAAGCCCGTCACGGAGCCATGGTAACGGTGCTGGGGCCGGATATGGTAACCATCGAGGAACCGCCCGTGATCATCGTGCCGGGCTGCGAATATGCGGATGGCACTGGCTTTGAGGGGCACGCCTTCTTTGAAGCGCCTTCCATCCGTAAGCATGGCGATACCTATTACTTTGTGTATTCCTCTACCGTGATGCATGAACTATGCTACGCCACCAGTCAGAGCCCCACCTCCGGTTTCTGTTATGGAGGCGTGATCGTCAGTAACTGTGATCTCCACATTGACACCTATAAACCCGCGGATATGCCCGTCGCCTATGGCGGAAACAACCATGGCGGCATCACCGAGATTGCCGGACAGGCCTATATTTTCTATCACCGGCAGACCAATGGCACATGGTACAGCCGTCAGGGCTGTGCGGAGCCGATCGTCTTTTTGCCGGATGGCTCCATCCCGCAGGTGGAAATCACCTCCTGTGGCCTCAATGGAGGGCCGCTTGAAGGCAAAGGGGAATGCCCCGCTTACATCGCCTGCCATCTGTTTACTAAAGAGGAGCATCTGATGTCAGGCGTTCCCGGAATGCCGAGAGTGATGCAGGATGGTCGGGATGGCGATCCGGAAATCGGGTATATCGGCGGCATTATCGATACCACCACGATTGGTTTTAAGTATTTCAACTGCAAAAACATTCGTAGCATTAAAATCCAAACCCGTGGTTATGCCGATGGCCACTTTGAGATCAAATCACGCTGGGATGGATCGGTATTGGCCAGCATTCAGCTACATTACACCAATGTCTGGGAGGAATATGCAACGGATGTGGCATTCCCCGACGGCGTACAGTCGCTATACCTGACCTATCAAGGCGATGGCGTCACATCGCTTCGCTCGATTGCCTTTGAATAAATGCCGTTTGATTTCCCGCTTTCTGTGTTCATCGGTTGACCTTCATTCGCAACTTTCTACTTAACACAAAGCCAATGAGACTCCGCCGGAATGAATGCATCGATGCCATTCATTCCGGCGGAGTCTCATTGGCTAAATTCATCCCATAGCAAGGCTTATAAGTAATCCAATGGATCGGAGAACCCTAGGTCTTGGGTATTCCTTAAAACACGTTTCTCACCCAGGCTCATTTTCGTTTACAACCAGCGATGGAAAACCGACTTTTTCGCTTTGCTTCTACCGTATTTTCCGAGCTGTGGCTTCACGGGTGAAAGGTGCACAGCCTTGATGGAGCATGTCCTTTTCGATCCGAATATCTAGATCGCTTTCGCCTGTCAGCCGAATTGTCAGTTCCGGACAGCACCAACTGTTAAGCCACCGCAGGGATATCTTCAGGGTATGGTCATCCTCAAAGCGAGCGGTCGCCGCATAGGCGTCCAGTGGAGGAAGAACCGTTTTCGCGCTGCCACGTTCCCACTGCCCATCCAACCGCGCATGGAGTACGGTGTCCTGATTGAGCGTCAGCACAACGTCACGGGGCGTGAGGGCGATATCCATGACAATGATTTCCGGACGGACGGACGGTTCGTAGAAAAGGTGATAAAAATCCGCATCTACCGGCGCAACCTCAATCCAGGGGTTCAACACACCTCCGGTAATGGCATAGCTTCCGCAGAATTGAGACGCGTTTTCCGGCAGAGGTTTTACCTCGGCTAATGGTAAGCTACGTTGTGAAAGATAAGCCGTTAACGCCGCAAACGCCTGTGGGTTTTCCGGTAGCGCCGTCTCACTTGCTCCGGCTATCAGCGCTTCGGTAAGATCCAGCACTTTCTGTACGCCATAGGGGTGTATTCCCCCCTCGTGGATAGCCACCGCGATATCCCGTTTGGCATCCATGATGCAAAACTGACCCTGCCCCCCATCGAAGCGAACCATGCCGGGTTCCCGACACATCCATAATTGCCAGCCATAGCCATTGCTTACGTCCGCCTCACCGGGCAGCCTATCGGTATCAATCTGCTTTTGGGTCGCTTCTTTCATCCATTCCCGTTGTACAATTCTTTCGCCCTCCACCATGCCCTGTGCCAAATAGAACAGACCCAGCCGAAGGTTTGCCCGTGTGGTGGCAGAGATGCCCGGCTCCGCACGTCGTCCATTGCCAAAACGCCTCCACACAAAAGAGTCTGCCGCAATCCCGATTTTCGAAAACAACTTTTCCCGTATATACGCGTCCAGATCACAGCCGCTTGCTTTTTCCACCGCCGCGCCTAACATGCAACTGCCAACCGAGTTGTACAGAAAACGGGTGCCCGGCTGATATTGAACCGGACTTTTCAGAAAATTCTCCATCCAGTGCTCATTCAGGGCTGGCATCCGTTCCATGCCGCAGCTCATGCTCATCAGATGACGCAACTTCATGGCACGCATGTTTGCATCGGGTTTTACGCCAAACCGAGCCATTTCCTCCGCAAATACATCTGTTACCCAATCCTCAGGGCTGAGAAGGCCCTCCGCACAGGCAATCCCCATCGCGGTGCAGGTGTAGCTTTTCCCAAGCGAATGGCAGGTATGCGGCAGGTCGGCACTGTAGGGGGAGAGATAGCTTTCCGCAAACACCTGACCCGCGCGAGCCGCAACAAGCCCATGAATTTCGTTTTCACTGGCATCTAGCGCTTGAACATAGTCTAGTACATCCTGACTTTTTAACCCCGCTGCCTCCGGCGAGGTTAACCCTTTGATCAAATCGACCATCAGGAAAGCACCTCCTCTTTCGATCTTAATAAAAGCCAATACAACACATAGGCCAGCACACAGCACAATGCGCAAAGCGGGAACAATACGCCCATGCCAACCCAATCCACCAGCAAACCCCACATACTGGCGCCAAACCCGATGCCCACATCCATTGCGGTCAGGAAAGTAGCCATCGCAGTACCCCGTCTGCTGGGAGGCGCTTTTAAAATAGCCATGGCATTGAGCAATGGATAGATGGTGCCGTATCCCAATCCATATAGCGCCGCCGCCAGCCAGATCATCCAGATGTTGCTTGCAAAAGCAATCAGTAAGAATGCCGCGGCATCCAGCAAGGTAGCTAACAGCATGGTTCTATGTTCAGAAAGTATTCTCGCTAACCTTGCGCCAAAAAGCCTGGCGATCGCCAATGCCACGGCGTAGATGGTAAAATACAGGCTGATCTGGTCGGCGCCAAACCCTTTGTTAAGCGCATACATGGCAAAGAATGTGCTAGGTGCCGCTGCGCAAAGACCCAGCAGCAGCATCACCGCCGAGGGCTTGAAAGCGCTGGGTTCAAAGTAACGCGCGATTCCCCTGGCCTGATCAGTCACTTTCTCCCCTGCTGTTACAGCAGGTTTTTTCCGAAATAGAAACAGCGTCAGCACGGCCACCGCGCCAATCCCAAAAGCCACCAGATAGGCGGTCTGGTAATTCCCCCCGCCCGCAAGGCTCAAAGCCAGCGCAGGTGCAATCGCCATGGACAGGGAACCTGTCAACCCCATATATCCGATGCCCTCCGATAAGCGTTCCTCCGGCAAAACATCGGTCGCCATGGTGTTGACTGCCGTGGTGTGCGCTGAGAAGCCAAGCCCCTGGAATGCTTTCACGATCACCAGCAGAACGAAAATTGCTGCAATTCCGTTTACAAGCGTTGCCACAGAGAAAACCAGGGTTCCCAAAATAGCGATCCATTTTCGGCTGTAACGATCCAGCCAACCACCCAAAAAGGGACGTAACGCCAGCGATGCAATGGTGGCAACCGTGGTCAGCAGACCGATGGACGCTGCTGTAAATCCAAGGTTAGCCGCATACAACGGTGTGACGGTGTTTTGCATCTGATAACAGATGCGAATCAGGCCGCCTGCGATGAAAACCATGATAAAATCCCAGCCAAAAATACGTTGTTCCTTCACGCAGTTGCACTCCCATCCGCGTTCAGCCTCTCACGGAGTGTCTGAACTGCATGATGTCGATCTTTAAACCAAAGGGTGTCAGGGCTAAGCGGATAATCGGGCATCCCCGCCGGATCGCCCAAGGCTGCCTCAAGGTCAGGCATCATGGACAAACGACCTTCGGCATAGGCCTGTTGAAAGTCTGGTATTGCGTCAATCGCCAGACTGCCCGCAAATCGATCGCCATACCGCCCCGCCAGGCGCGCCGCCGCCCATCCGCCTGTGCCCATGCCCAGCAGGTAGAGCCGATTTCCAAGGGGGAACGTACGCTGCGCGAACGGTATCAGGTCTTCCATCAGATAGGTTTCCCAGTGAGGCCCGTGTACCATGTCCAAAAAGCAGCTATTCTGCCCGTCCGGCAGCAACAGCGCCACACGGCACTCCTCCACCAGCGCATTCAAACACAACGTATGGAGCATATGCTCGCCATCCTGCGCATCCTCATGCAGGCACACGACCAGCGGCATCCGTTCTCCGCTCACACAGGCGGAGTCCGGCAATACCACTTGAAAGCCGGACGCTATCCCCAACTTTGGGAGGTGTGCCCCGCATTGCATAACAATCATGCGTTACCCTCCTCAAGCCATTGCAGAAAATCAGGAAGTTGAGTATCCCAACAGTCGAAGTTGTGCACGCCCGGCGCCTGTTTCCACGTAACGTCGGCACCCGCGCGGCGCAAATCATCCCGGGCGATGGTGTTGAGCGCATACCCGAAATCCTCGGTACCGCAGAACATATAGAGTTTAGGCACCCATCCCTGCTGTACGCATTGACGCGTCATGTGAATCACATCATTCGTATTGCCCACCAACCTCTGGTATTCGCCAAAGGCATGATAAAAATCGACGTTGCCGGGTTGTATCCCCCGCTCAAATCGTTCAAAGATCATCGGCATCCCGATAGAACCGGCGAAAGCGCCAGCTCTTGCAAACAAATCAGGCCGGTTCATTGCCAGCCGGAACGCGGCGTAACCGCCCATGGATACACCGGCGACAAAATTCCGCTCACGGGCGTGGCTCAGGCAGGGGAGCAACCTTCGCACTGCCGGTATCCATTCGTTTTCCAGATAATCGGCATATCGCATGCCATGTGCCATATTCACGCCGTAGCCGTTAAAGGTGGAGGTGCCAACAACCGCCAGATTTCGGGAACTGGCCAATCTTTGTATGGAAGAGTTGTCAAACCATTCGTTTACATCCGCATTGGCGCCATGCAGCACCCATAACACCGCGCAGTCATCCCCATCGTTGGGGATGACTGCGCGAATGTTTGCTTGCGAACGTAAAATTTTGGAAGGAAACGTAAAGCGCAGCGTTGCCATGGTATTGTCCTTTCCAATTTTACGCTTTGGGAATCACCGGCAGAATCAGGCACGAAGGATGATCGTGATCATGGTAGATCGTCTGGCTGGCGATTACGCCTTCGCTCTCATACCCAACTCGGCCGCCTGTATTCATATTCCGATCCGCATCCGGGAAAAGGCTGCTGGTGATATCCACGCGGATAGCTTGTCCCTTGCCCATCAACAGCGCCGTATTGGCTGCCTCGATATGGTAGCAGACAATCTCGCCTGGGGTGAGGAACTGCGCCTCCTGTCCATTGCGATACCGAGCCCTCACCAGTTTCATGCCCAAGGGTCGCGCCGTGCCATCCGTAAGGATCAGGCTCACCTTGGCGACAAAATCGGTATCCACCGCACTGGAGGCAGCATAGAGTTCAACCGTAATCGGCCCGGTGATCTCGGTCTCTTCTTCGAATGCGGGCGTGGTATAAACGAGCACATCCTCACGCATCTCGTTGGGACGCTGATCCTGTGTAATCCAGCGCGTCACGTCGCCGGTGCCGCTGGGGCAGGGATTCATCGGATCGTAGTCAAACTGGTCGGCAGGCTCGGTTTCGGGCAGCTTCATGGACAGCGTTCCATCTCCGGAAAGCGTGTTGGCATGCCCTTTGCCATGCAAATACCACGGCACATACTGTGTGCGTGCAAGCGGCCATTCACTTTCAGCGCGCCATTTGTTTTCACCCATGATGAAGAGCAGCACCGGCTTTTCTTCCATCAGGGGAGGTACTTTCCCCTTCATCCAGTGATCAAACCACTGGATCAGCTTACCCACGATATCGATTGCCTCGCCGGATGCCTCCGGTCCAAAATCGATGCCTTCGATCACCCTGTCGAGATTATACCCGTGTACCCAAGGGCCAACAATCAGTCGAGCGCCTTTGCGGCATGCCTCACTGCCTCCGCGTTTGATAAACTGGGTATAGTTGTAAATCGTTTTGTCGCGCAGAAAGTCGTGCCACCCAGTCAGGCTGAGCGCTGGCACCTGGGTCTGTTCAAACCCTTCTACCCGACCTATGCTGGTCAGATAGGCAGGGTCATCAATATGCTCCAGCAAATCGCGGTGAAATGCCAGTTCCGGCACTCCTTCAATGCTGGCGGCAGGCATATCCTTGAGCGGTAGCCACGCTGCCTGTGCATCTCCCTGTGCGCCAAAATCGGCCATTTTTGCAAGCGCTTCCCGGGTATATTGCCCGGGGAAATACTTCTCCCGATCAGAGCAACGGCCGTATATCCATCCGAAAAGTACAGGAGAGAAAACACCGAAATCATAAATCGCAGGGAACTTGGTCCATGAGGTTTGGAAAGGGCAGATCGCCTTCAGATGCGGTGGATTGGAACGCGCGCACGCCAACTGGGAAAATCCATGATACGATTCCCCAAACATGCCGACTTGACCATCGCACCATGGCAACTTTGCGATTGCTTCGATGGTATCATACCCATCCTCATCCTGATGCCCTGCCGGATCGCAGATGCCCTCGCTATGCCCCGTGCCGCGCACATCTTGGATGACCACATTGTAGCCCGCGCCGGCCAGTTCCAACGCGCGCATATAACCAATGATCTGGCCAAAACCGTCTTTAAGGTAGGGGTTGCGGTTAACAATCGCCGGATAAGGCTGATCGTCGTCCGGACGGTAGACATCGGCATAAAGCACGGTGCCGTCTCGAAGGGTAACGGGCACATTGAAAAGGATTTTGACATCCTTCACCAGCCGCCCGTTTAATTTTTTAGGCATGGGTTCCTCCCTCTTCCACGGCAAAAGCCGTTTCGTCCGGTACATCAAAGCCGCCGACTGAATCCATGTGGGAGATGATCTCCGCGCCATCCTGCATGAAATGGAAGGTCAGGCGATGAACCCGACAGCTTTCCAGCCAGCGAATCTCCAACCGCAGGGTATCCTCATTTGGCATACAACCGCTGAGTGCAAGCGTAGGCGCGGGATTCCGAGTCAACACGGTACGGAGAATCCGCTGCCCTTTCAGCCCGGCGGTGCAGCATACAGTGCCCTCGTCTGTTTCTACGTCCATCACCAGATTGCCATCCAACGCCTGAAATCCGAAGCTCAGCACATCGATCGCATTGGTTTTCTGGAAAATGGCAAGGTCGTCGGCGAAGAAGCATGCCTTCCCCCGCACAATTTTAAATCGTTTACCGTTCAGATTGCGTAGCAGAGCTGGGTTTTCTGCGTATTCCGGCGCGGGCACGGCCAGTTTTCCAAGCCGTGTGCTGAGCGCCTTGTTAGCCTGTGGGTCAACCGCAACAGGTTCATCGGCAAGGCCACGCACAAAGTCAAATATAGCTTTCAGTACGGCATCCCCCTGTGCGTTGGCGGAAACGGTCTGGTTGAGTGATACAACAACGTCCTTTTCAGGGAAGAGCATCGCCCATTGACCCATGGCGCCATCCGCCAGAAAACATTCTTCCCGCTTCCACATCATGCCGCAATAGGACACAGGCAGGTCAAGGTGATCGTTTTGGGTTTGCAGGGCGAACTCGACCCATTCCGGTGACAGCACCTGTTGCCCGTTCCATTGACCATGGCGACGGTATAGTTCCATCATACGGGCATTATCCTCTGTTGTGGAAACCAAGCCGCCGCTGCCATTTTCCATGCCATCGGGGTGACAATGCCATTTGAGGTGATCCGCGTCGATACCGATTTTATCTAGCAACCGCTTGCGCAGGTATTCTCTTTGTCCTGATCCTGTTATACGGCGGATGCAAGCCCCCACCATCGAACAGGCTGCACTGTTATAATAGAAGGCTGTTCCGGGTTTATGGACAATATCCAACGTAAAAAATTTTTCAATCCAATCCGGATCGGTCACCGCTGGTTGGCGTTCCATTCCGGCGGACATCGTGGTCATGTGCCGCATCCGAAGTTCATCCCAGTAGGGTTTTCCGGCGCAAAGCGGCGCATATTCGGGAAAAACATCGATCAGTCGGGTATCCGGTGTCATCAGTCCTTCCAGCATCGCTACGCCAAAGGCCGAGCCGGTCATGGTTTTCGTCAGGGATTGGCTGCCATGAACCTGTCCTGCAGCATAGGGGGCCCACCAGCCCTCAGCGGCGACCAAACCGTGTCGCAGGATCATCATTCCATGGAGTTCGGAGCCGGAAGCTTCCAACGCCTCCAAAAGCGCGTGGACATCCCGCGAAGGGATGCCCACGGCTTCCGGTGCGATGCGCTCCAGCCGGAGAGCATGACTCATTTCGCGATGTAAGCGGCAAGCTGATCGCGGTAGTCCTGCACGATATCGTCCAGGCCTGCTGCCTTGCACTGGGTGATGAATTCATTGTACTTAGCCTCGGTCTGGTCGCCAAAGATACCGAAGCAGAAGGAGAAGCGATACTCGTTGACAAGCGAGGAAATAACCGCGAGTTCCGCATCGTACTTGGAGGAGTCATATTTGAAGCCGTTCACCGGGAAAGTGTCCGAGGGCACTTCGGCGGCTTCGTACATGCTTTGCATCGTCTGCATCTCGTCGGAGAGCTTCGCTTTGGGATCTTCATCGTGTTGCAGCAGGTAGCACCAGCCGCCCCAACTGTAATCCGCTGCTTCCGGACCCGGGGTGTAGGTATTGGTGGTCGTGTCCAGCGTATAATGACGGCCTTCCACGCCGCCTACCAGCAGGCGGTTTACTTCGGGATCATTCTTCATGCAATCCAAAGCGATCGCGGCGCGCTCCGTCTTTTTGGAAGAAACCGGGAAGCATGCGCCGTAACCCATATAGTTGCCACGGCGGGTTTCCGATTTGTCATCCCAGAAGGGGTTGGTGTACACGATGGTATCGTTGGGCATCGATTCCTGCCAGCCCTGAAGCCCGGAGGGAGCGGCATACTGTGTTGCGGAAGTGCCGGCGCGGAAGTTGTCATCCAGCATGGTATCATTGGAAATCACGCTCGAGGGGAACACGCCTTTTTTGTAGAAATCGGCCATCTGCAAGCAGTAGGAGAGATAGTCGTCCGTATCGGCAAACCATTTGAGATCGTTCACATCAAAGGCTTTACCGGTATCGTACTTCCAAACCATCCAATCGGCAGCGCCGGCGTTCACATCCATGTAATGGTAACGGTACGTGTACCACGGACCTTCCATCGGATAGGAACCCTGCGGGTTGAAAGCGTATACGCCTGTGCCCTGTTCGCCAGCGGCGATGGCATAGTAGTATTCAATAAGCTTGTCATAGCTGTTGATGTCGGAAGCCTTGAAGCCATATTTGTCGAGCAGTGCTTGCTTGGTCAGCACGCCTGTCCAGGAAATGCTGGAATCGTCACGGGGTACGCAATAATACAAACCGTTAGATTCGCATTCCTTCCAGGACGAGGCCGCCTGGGATTGAGCCGTCATGGGCATATACTTTTGTACAAAGTCCCAGTCAAATCCCTTGTATGCGCCAGCCTTGACATAGTCGGCATAGTTGCACCAAGCTGCGCCATAGATTAGATCAATATCCTCATCGCCGGAGAGGAAGAGGGAGTACTTGGATTGAAAATCGCCCCAGGACACATGAATGAAGTTGACCTTCGTGTTGATCTTTTTGATCATCAGTGCGTTTGCCTGATCTACGATTTCCTGCCAGTCGTCACCCTGAACGCCAACAACATAGAAGTTGATCTCCTCGTATTGAGATAGATCAAGATTGGACCACGGATTCTTCTCCGTGGTGGTTGCCTCTGCCAAAGCGAGAGCGACGCTGCCGAAAACCATCAGCATTGCCAGCAACAAGGATACCGCCTTTTTCATGGGATTCCCTCCTGTGTTTTTATTTCATGAGACAACAGTCTCAAGGGTTCATAGTTCAACCTTTGACCGCGCCAATGGTCAACCCCTTGACGAAATAGCGCTGCACCAGCGGGTACAGAAAGATAATGGGTCCGGTAACCACGCAGGTCATAGCCATTTTCATGCCGGAGGTTGGCAGCGTAACGCCCTTTGCCAGCTCCGAATTTCCTTGTGCCACCAGTTGTTTGAGTGCCTGTATGGAACTGAGCATGTCCTGTAAAAAGTATTGCAGGGACTGGTATTCCTCTTTGGTATTAAACAGCATGCTGTTGTACCAGTCGTTCCAGTAAGCCAGCGCGGCAAATAGTCCGAGCGTTGCCAGCAACGGTTTGGCAATAGGCAGGTAGAGCCGGAAGAAGATGGTTAACTCACCCGCCCCGTCGATCTTCGCCGATTCACTGATTTCATACGGGATGCCCTGCATATAGTTTTTGGCGATGATCATGTTCCAAACCGAGAACATCATGGGTAAAATCAATGCGCCGTAGGTGTTTTTAAGATGCAGCACTTTTGTGCACATGATGTACCACGGGGTCAGGCCGCCGCTAAACAAGGTGGTAAAGAAGAAGAAAAAGGAAAACACATTCCGCCAGGTAAAGTCCCGCCGCGAAAGCACATACCCCGTGAGCGTGGTCATCAGAAGGGATAGGCAGGTTCCCGTAACGGTAACAAAGATGGTGTTGGCATAGGCACGTTGAATGCGGTCAGGGTTCGTAAATACGAAACGGTACGCATCCAGCGACCAATCGGTCGGGATCAAGCGGAAACCATCCCGCACAAGGGCGGTTTCGCTGGCAAAAGAGGATACAATGATCAGATAGAACGGCACAACACACGCCATCCCAAACAGGAAAAGCAGAATGTATCCCAGTGAGCGGAAAGCCACCTCGTTAGGCTGAATTTTTCGATGACGCGCACGCATGGCATTCCCTCCTTTAAAACAGCGTGTAATCTGGTTGGACTTTCTTGACGATAAAGTTTGCCAGCAAAATGGTGGCAAAGCACAGCACCGATTGGTATAAGCCGGCTGCCGCGCTCATGCCCAGGTTGGTGTTGGACGACATCGCGCGGTATACGTAAAGATCGAGGATATCACCGGTTTCCAGAAGTACGCCGTTGTTGCCGATCATCTGGTAAAACATACCGAAATCGCCGCGGAACACTTGCCCCAGCGATAGCAGGAGCATAATAATCATCGTTGGCATCAAATTAGGTATGGTGATACGGAATACCTTCTGCCAGCTGTTGGCTCCATCAATTTCGGCCGCTTCATACATTCCCTGATCGATGCCGGAAATAGCGCTCAGGTAGATAATGCTGCCGTAACCGACCCCCTTCCACATCCGGAAGAACACCAGCAAATATGGCCACGGAGCGGCATTGGTATAGATGTTGACCATGTTTCCGCCCAAGGACTGCACCAAACGTGAGATAAACCCGTTATCATAATCCAGCATACTTTGAATCACCGCCGTTGCAACGACCCATGAAATGAAGAACGGCAGGAACATGAAAGACTGAAAGGTCTTCTTAAACCACTTGCAGCGCATCTCGTTAATGATCACTGCAAAGGTGACTTCCAGAAACATACCAAGGGAGATAAATACCAGATTATAAGCCAATGTGTTCCTTGTTAACGTCCAAAGTTTATTCGAAATTGCCAGAAACCGGAAGTTCTTCAGGCCCACCCACGGGCTGTTGAGAATACCGGCCGCGTAATTGTAATTTTTGAACGCGATAACAATTCCGCCCATTGGGATGTAGCAAAAGATCAATACATAGACAACGGCGGGAATCAGTAGCACAAGGTAGGTGCGATTGCTGTACAATTGCCTTCGCAAGGATCGCTGTCCAATCGCTTTGCTTTGCCCGAACATGGTTTTCCCTCCTCAATCGTGGTAGCAGACGCGAAATCCTGTAAGGTTATAATCCTTGGTACGGGGATAGGTGGCCCCGACAAAGAACACCCCCGCATGATCGTCTGCACGGAATCCGCCACCGCATAGCGGCAACACTTCACCATAGGTGGATATCCAACGCCAGCCAAGGCCATAGCCGGATCGGTCGGATTCTGGGTAGAGCCCCAGCAGTTTGGCGATTTGAGGCGGTTCCAGATTCGCCTCAATCTGAAGGTCTGCAAATGCGCAATTACCGATGCCGGGGTATTCACACGTACGGGTCAGCCGGATATGTCCATCCGGCGCATCGTACTTGAGCGTCCCCGTCATGCCCGGCGGAACGAATGCCCCGGTTTCGTCCAATGCCTGCCAAAGCGGGGAATTCAGCCCCAGATCGACGTTTGCCTGAAGCAGGACGTTCATGGGGATGAACTGGATTTCGCCATCCAGCAGCCGTAAGCCGATATCCCATTCATTGAGATTTCCGTTTAAATCGCACAGGCCATTGGGCGTGCCATCATGCGTCCAAGTAGCCGGACCACTTCCGCACAAGGTTTGCCCATTCCCCACAGGAATGCCCTTTTCCTCCGGATGAAAAAAATCGTGCCCATTCACATTGTTTCCATGGGGCAAAAAGCCATTCCTGCGGCAGAAAAGTGCAATCGCCATCCGTAAGGCAAAAGGCGTAAGGCTCCAACCGGAACCTTTCTGGCTGCATAGGCGCTGCGCTTCATCATAATTGACGCTGTAAATCGGCTTCCCCATGGGCAGCGAACAGGCATGGCCGTTCAGATCGCTGCTCTGGTATTTTCCCACCCAAATCTTGCTTTGACCTTCAACGAACGCGGGATGTAGGGCATGCGGGTCACCGTCCTTTATCAAATCGCTTTGATAGAGGGTAGGAATATGCACCATAATCGATGGGTATCCATCCTGGTCATACTGTACGGCATTTCGCCCTTCAGAAAGCAAACTCACAGCCTCTGATAACTGATCGCGTGACAGAGACGTTTGAATATCTTCAGGTTGGCTCAGCAACCGCGTAGCCTGATTGAGCGCATCCCGTCTTTCACCACAGCACTCCCGAACTGCGTACTCTCGGCAAAGCACATCCTTCAGAGGTAGACAGTCCTCGCTGTACGGTCTATTTTCCATTCGGTCACACATCCTTTACTGATAGTATAATTGACATATCGGTGGGATGGGCAATATAATGGACTTAGTTTTTGCAAATGGAACGGATCGTCTTGTTTTTTTGGAGGAAATGATGCCATATCCTTATTTAACCAAACTTCCGATATGGGTGAAATCTTGTACACACGGTCAGGTAAGCGATACAGCCATCCTTGACAATAGCGAGGATGACAATTTAATTCTTCAGGTACTCTCCGGCCGATGCAATGTCGTCTGTAAAGGAGAGCATCGGGTATTGACCACTCGCTCCGTGCTTTTTTTAGGGCGAAACACACGTGCCGAACTCATCGCAGAGCAGGATCAACCCTGCCGCTTTGTATCCCTGATCTACCGAAACACGCGCACACAACCCTTTTTGGATTTAAACCGCCTGTGCCTGAACGCGCCGCTCGTGGATTCATTCTTCGTGCAGAAGACCCGCTTTTGCACTTTGGAGGATCGATCCTATATTAACATGACTTTGGGCGAACTCCGCTATGAGTGGGAGAATGATTTGAGCGAAAAGGAAACCGCCATACGCGCCGCAATGGAGAATTTGTTTGTGAAACTGGCGCGCGCCTTTCACAGCATCAACCGGTTCGCAGGCGTACGTTATCTCACAGAGGCTAAAAATATGATGTTCCGACATTTTCAACAACCGCTGAGTGTGCAAGCCATCGCTTATGATGTGGGGATCAGTCGATCCTATCTGGAAGCGCTTTTTAACCGGTACATGCGAGGCAGCATTGTGGACTATCTGCATGCCGTGCGGTGTGATCACGCGGCGCAATTGCTGACCAGCACGCGATTCCCTGTCATCGAAATCGCGTTGGATTCCGGTTTCAACAATCGGCAGCATTTTACGCGCGTGTTTCGGGAAATCTATGGCTCCACCCCATCAGAATATCGGAAACGAAATCGCCAGGTGTTGGAGCATTCCGACCATCATCATCCGGACGACAGCGATGAATCATGAACATCCCGGTCGCATGAATCTCCCGGTGCTGTGTATCGCCAACCCATATAAATCAAATGCAGACCGCGCCAAAGCATAAAGGATCGCTCGTTGGGGAGGGCAAAGGTAGCACAGAAAGTGTGAAAACCATCCTGCAAACAGCAGGCAAAACCTCAATGCTGTTCAACCGCGGAATTCAAGCCGGTTCATGTTGCGCACAGGCGCAAGGGAAATGCTGGCATGAAGGCGAAAGAATAGGGAAGTGAGCCAATACGCATCCCTTCCCTCTTCCAACCGAGTATGCACGCAGCCAGGGAGCGGATGGATACACCCTGACTCAATTTTTATCCCTGATACAGTACGCGGATCGGCACACGCAAACATCGGCAGCGTTTTTCCCCCGATCCATGGTACATACGTTCCAGCAACGGTACATGGCAAGTCCATTTTCAAGGCATGGCAGGCGTTGCGAAAACCATACCGCTTGCCTGTCCAATGCCCTCCACCTCCAATACCGATTGGCTCCGTGGGGTAGCTTCTTTGCCTTTTTATCATCCATGGGATGGAACGGAAGCTACAGCACGACCCTCACTCCATCCAGAGCATTACACCGGAGGTGATTCCTTTGCAGAAAAAACACCTGATCAACAGGATTATCTCCTATATGGCCATCCTCATCATACTGTTGGTGGTTATGCTGGGCGTATATGCGTTTTCCTCCTATTCCATCCTCAGTGACGAGCTGCAAACCGAAGCTTCCAGCATTCTGGCAGTATACGGCGGACAGCTGAAAAGCCGCGTTACCCAGATGGACGCGGTGCTCCAAAACCTGCTGCTGCAAAATCAGGCAAAGCTGATATTGCTTAAAAGCGCGGAAGAAACCAAACGTTTTTACGCCTCTCAGGACATTCACAACTACATCAGCGACGCGGTGCAAAGCGATAAAAGCGTCAATGCCATTGTGGTGGCGGATAACGACTATGGCATCTGTGTGGATGCGGAGGTTAAATCGCTTGGGTACTGGGATCGTTCCGCACTGCGGGAGTATACCATTGCCTGTGCAGCCAGCGAGGATATCCCCAAGACATGGCGCTTTGTTACGCTGAACGGGCATGCTTACCTGTATAAAATGTATGTCTACCATGGGCGTGCGGCAGCTGCCTTTACCACGGTAGCCAGCTTTCTGGCAACCGTACCCCGTACCAATGACAATGCCCAAACAATGATCCTGACCGACACAAACGGTGTGATTGCGGGCTTTACCGGCAATGCGCTCACCGGCGAACAGATCGGCCTAGCTTTGAATACCATTAAAACCCAGGGTACACAGGCGGAGCCCTACATCATCGCAGAGGGGCAGATGATGCTGCAACTGCGCATCCACAGTGTGATCGTATGGAACCAGACGCGCATCATCATGGCGGTCATGCTCACAGTGATCCTGGTCACGCTGATTTTCGGGGCGCTGATTGTGCGTTACGTGAGTCGGGAAATGGTGAAACCCATGGCAAGCATGACCGAAGACATGCGCCGTATGGACGGCGACACCTACACCCTGCGCATACGGGGCGATTTTGACACACAGGAGTTTACCCAGCTCAAGGATACGTTCAACCGCCTGATGGACACCATCGTGCATCTACGCATACAGACCTACGAAAAGCGTATCGAGCTTCGGGAAATGGAGCTTAAAAGCATCCGGCTGCAACTGCGCCCGCACTTTTTCCTCAACGCGATCACCACGCTTTCCAGCCTCGGCAGTCAGGGCAAGGAACGGGAGATTAAAACCTACGTGGACGCGCTTTCCAAAAACATCCGGTATATGTTCAAATCCGGCCTGCACACTGTACCGGTGCGCGAAGAAATGCGCCATGTGGAAAACTACTTCGATATGCAGGAGTGCAAATACCCCGGCTGCATCTTTCACTTTACCGATCTGCCCCAGGAGCTGGAGGCATGGCGCATCCCTCAAATGCTGGTGCAGACGTTTGTGGAAAACGAGTATAAGTATGCCGTATCGGTGGACGATGTTCTCACCATTCTGATTCATGTTTCGCGCGAGACATTCGATGGCGAGGAAATGCTGCTGATCCGCATTGAGGACGACGGCAAGGGTTACCCGCAGGATGTGCTGCGGTACATGAACGGCGACGCACCCCGACCGGCCAACGATGGCGAGCGTATCGGGTTGTGGGGCATCAAGCGTATGATGGCGCTCATGTACGAGCGGGACAACCTGATTGAGCTTGCCAATATCGAGCCTCACGGCTGTGTGAACCTGATCCACGTGCCCTATACGCCCGTACATGAATACAAGGAAAAACCGGCACGGCTTGAATGGTAACGCAAAAGGAGGCGATCCGGCATGCGGCTTTTGATTGTGGATGATGATATCCCAACTGTGGAAGTCATCCGCCATTCCATTGATTGGGATGCCGTCTCCATCGATGTTGTGGATGTTGCCTACAGCGCTGCGCAGGCAAGGCGTATTCTGCAACGGGGAAAAATTGATATTGTCATCAGCGATATCGAAATGCCACAGGGCTCCGGTCTGGATCTGCTCACATGGGTGCGCGACAACAGCATTGATGTGGAGTTTTTGATGCTCACCTGCCATGAGCGCTTCGATTATGCAACAAGCGCACTGAAGCTGGATGCGGCAGAATACCTTACCAAACCATTTGATGCTCAGATTATGGCGCTATCGTTGCAAAAAACGGTCGCCCGTATCCGCGAAAAACGCCGCCTGCGCGAGGGCAGCCGCTATGGAGAATGGCGTTCGGAGAATTTACAGCGGGAAGAGATCAATTTCTGGCTTTCGCTGTACAACGGTGACGCTCCGCGTGACCGAGAGCAGATACGCCGTGAAATTGAAGCACGGGGATTGCCGATTGATACCAACGCACGCTACAGGCTGGTGGTCACCCGCGTCGCCGAGTACGAGCCGCAGGTGCAGGAGCTAGGCCAGAGCCTGCTTTATTACATCCTTGAAAACGCGCACGCCCGACATCTGTTGGATCGGGAGGAGAACACTCGCGCCATCCGCCGTGTGGGCTCAAACGGGCTGTGGTATTTTACCGCTGTGGAGGATCGTCCGGACTCGGAACTGCGCAACCGCTGCGCCAGGGTGATCGCCGCATGCACCGAAGCCGCGCATGTGAAAGCCACCTGCTGCATCGGCATAGCAACGAACATTGAGGCGCTGCCGAACCGTCCCGCAGCATTGCAAAAGCTGGTGGAACGCAGCGTTGTTTTCTACACACAAGCCTTTACCGAAGGAGAAGCCATCGGCGCAGGCGAGGAAACGCAGGTACTGGAGATTGAAAAACTCAAGGAAATGCTGATCCGCTATGACAAGGTTTCGCTTCTGAACACACTCAAAGAAGCGCTCGCAAGCCGCATGGCGCTCAAAACCCTCAGTGAGCGCACGCTTTACCTGATCCAGCAGGAATTGCTGCAAGCCGTGTACTCTCACCTCGCCGGTACTGGGGTGCAGGCGGCGCACCTGTTTGCCGATGAGAATTCCGTTCGCCTGACGGAGCAGGCGTGCCGATCCTCGCTGGATATGATCCGCTGGGCAAACTATCTGCTGGAGCGCACCTTCGCCTATGAGGATGAGCTCCGCAAGTCAAGCACGCTGGTGGAGCGTATCAACGTCTACATTCATGAGCATTTTCAGGAAGATATCGGCCGCAATGAAATCGCATCCGAATTTCACCTTGCGCCGGAATATCTGGCAAAACTCTACAAAAAGAAGACCGATCAATCCTTAAAGGATGCGATTCGGGAATACCGCGTGGAGCAGGCCAAGCGTATGCTCCGCGATCCCGATGTGCGCGTGAGCGATGTCGCAGGCGCGGTCGGGTTTGATAATTTCTCCTACTTTTCAACGATTTTTAAAAAGGAAATCGGGGTTACGCCACAGGAATACCAGCGCGACCATGAGCGTGACAAACCGACGGTATCGGCGGACTGAACCAGACTCTGCGATGTTTCGCCTGTGTTGGTCTTCTTCTTTGATGTCTGCCAAATCATACGTTCCATGAAAACTACACCTTCTTGCCCTCCGGTTGTGCAGAACCTCAGCGATGCTATGCCTTCCGTGCATGAATCCGCACTGGTTCCAAAGGCTTCCCTACGCCCCTGTTTTTGCAGCAATGTTTCTATTCTGGCTAAAATGCTCCCAAAATTGAAAAAAGAAAGCTTAAAATTGATAGTGAAGCATCGCCTGTTCGCGGTATACTCACGCTAAGAAAAGGAGGGCATCCCTATGAAATTAACCAAACGGCTTTCCCGGATTACCCTTGCCGCGCTGCTTTCTTTGTGCCTGATCGTCGGCACGGCGAGCATCGCCGTCGCGGAAACGTACGACAAAATCGTTTACGCCTACGCCACCTTCAACAACATCCCCACCGAAGAGACCCTCGCCACTGTCGAGGAAGCCATCAATGCCATCACCCGCGAAAAAATCGGCGCGGAAATCGTACTCAAGCCCATTTCCATCTGGGACTACTCCTCCACCGTGAGCCTAGCCTTGCAAGGCGGCGAACAGATCGACGTTTTCCAAAGCCTGGGTGACCTGAACACCGCCATCAGCACCGGTATGGCGCTAGACATCACCGACCTGATGGCAAACTGTGCCGCCGAAAGCCAGGCATTGATCGGCGATAAGTGGCTCGCCGCTTGCAGCCATGAAGGCCGCCTCTATGGCATCCCCACCTACAAACCCATCGCGCTTACCCCGATGCTGGTGTACCGCAAGGATATCGCCGACGAGCTGGGTCTGGATATGTCTACCGTCAACTCTGTGCAGGACATCACCGCCATCCTGCAAAAGGTGAAGGATGCCAAACCGGACATGACTCCGCTGGCTGCCGTGAACACCGGCAACATCGGCATGAGCAGCGCAATCCCAAACGTGGACTTCCTCACCGATGACATGTATCATCCCAAGGGCGTTCTGCTCAATGATCAGCTGACCGTTGTAGACTACTACGCTACCAAGGAATTCTCCGACACCTGTGCTCTCGCCCGCGACTGGTATAACAAGAGCCTTGTCATGAAGGACGCGGCCACCACCACCAGCACCGCCGCCGAGCTGATGTCTTCCGGCAACTACTTTGGCTACTTTGCGGCGTACAGCTATCCCGAAGCGGATACCGCTGCCAGCCTCGAATCCCAGTGCGGCGGGTTTAAGCTTGGCGCCAAAATCGTCGGCTCCGCCTTCCTGGACACCTCCTCCATCAACGCTTTGAGCTGGATGGTGGCCTCCACCTCCACCGCTCCTGAAAAAGCGCTGAAGTTCCTCAACCTTACGTTCACCGATCCGGAAATCGTCAACCTTATCATCTACGGTCTGGAAGGCACTGACTATGTGAAGAATACCGACGGCACCGTCGGCTACCCCGCGGGTCAGGATGCTTCTACTGTGCCCTACACCGCGCAGCTTTCCTGCGGTACGCTGGGTAACTTCTTCATCATGTACCCCATGACCGGCACCAACCCCGATTCGCTCACTTGGGAACTGGAGCAGAACAAGAGCGCCAAGACCTCTGTTGCGATGGGCTTCACCTTTGATAACAGCAGTGTGAAGACCGAATATACCGCCGTAACCAACGTGATCGAGCAGTATCTGCCCGGCCTGCTCTGCGGCAGCGTCGATCCCACTACTGAAATCCCCACCTTCCTGCAACGCTTGAAGGAAGCAGGTCTCAACGAGATCATCGCCGCCAAGCAAGCACAACTCGATGCCTGGGCTGCGAGCAAGTAACTCCCTCCTCGGCGCGGGACAGAAGGCTGTCCCGCGCCGGATCTTCTTTTTAACCATTCCGCTTTTGAATTTGCCGTTTACGTTTTTAGTTTCTATTTTATAGAGATTGGGGTATGCACATGGGAAAGCGCAGGGGAAAACGCCTCGCCAAAACCGGGCCGCTGCTTTTGATCGCGGCGCCAGGCATCCTGTACCTGCTGATCAACAACTATCTGCCGATGTTCGGCGTTTTTCTGGCATTTAAAGATTATAACTATATCAAGGGTATTTTCGGCAGCGACTGGAGCGGCTTTGACAACTTCCGCTTTCTGTTCAAAACCCACGATGCGTGGGTGATGACCCGCAACACGCTGTTTTACAACGCCGCCTTTATCGTCATCGGGACGGTTGCGGCTATATTTGTCGCCATTCTGATTTATGAGCTGGGGC
>Ga0302273_1000101_pt1 | contig 44646 bp, 31 predicted proteins | sample III_Bog_N1_3_FD_198774 | JGI IMG/M metagenome (GOLD analysis project Ga0302273, IMG submission 198774) | Peat permafrost microbial communities from Stordalen Mire near Abisko, Sweden - III_Bog_N1_3 | ecosystem: Environmental > Terrestrial > Soil > Wetlands > Peat | place: Sweden: Abisko... | reverse complement strand
ATAATGTAGTACATAAAGAATCACGTTCGTGGATGACGTTTAGAACAATCTTAGGTAAGAATAATTTCTTAACAGGCTTTACCTCTCCACATTTGTAGATAGGAGTACATGAGAAGAATATGGACACTGACATCACTATAAGAAGTACTAAATTAGATTGTTTCATGGATTTATTTTCATGGATATACTTATACATATTTTCTGAATTTAAAATTACCTTTTTCAGAAAACACAGAAATAAGATTTCTATTTATAATTTAATGATTTAAAATTTCGTGGATGAGGATAATACAAAATCAATACAAAGGTAGCAAAACTTTATTCTTTGCATAGAAAAACCAAAAATTCTTTTGGGCCATGAGCACCTAGAACCAGTGTTTTTTCAATATCCGCAGTGCGACTTGGACCTGTAATTGTAGAAATGGAAGATGGTAATCCATCGGCATATTTATTTTGCATTTCAACAAAAGCATCCTCCGGATAATCAACAAGCTGTGAAACATGAGCCAGAACGATATGAACCGGTGGAAAGACGTTCATTTGCCTTCCCGATTCAGAAGCAGATGATACAATTACACTCCCTGTTCTTGCAATAAGAAATTCACAACCGGTTATACCTGCTTCCATATTTTCGAAATCGGCTAGATTTTTTGAATGTAGAATGTTATGGACAGTCAGTTGATTCGCAATATATGAATCAAGACAAAAAACATATGGGAATTTATTTTCTAGTATAAATGAATGGAGTTTTAAATACAGATCAGTTTCATTTTCACAAATTATACATTTTCCGTTAATCGATTCCAATTCATTTTTGAAACACGTTACAGGATCAGGAGAAACAGGCTTATAGATATCAGCAGAATTATCGGGTGAAAGAACATCTAATACCTGTCGCTTTTCACGGACGACTGATATTAAATGTAAAATACTATCACGGGAAGAATTAACCGGCATTTTCTTCACTTTTTTCTACGGCAACTTTCTCAGTCAATTCTGTTTTATCGGACTTTGCATTTTCCAATTTTTCAGATTCTTCATTTTGAGCCATCAACTCATCATTTCTGGAAGTCCATGGACGTTTACCAAATATTTTTTCAAGATCTTCTGCAAAAATGACTTCCTTTTCAATTAATAATTCTGCCAGGGTATTATGTTTAGCGGCATTATCAATTAATATCTTTTTAGCACGTTCAAATTCTACAGCTACGATAGATTTCGCTTCCGAATCAATTAATTCGGCAGTTTTTTCACTATATGGTTTTGTAAATCCATAATCTGAATTACCGGTAGAATCATAATAGCTCATATTTGCTAATTTGTCGCTCATTCCGAAATATGCAACCATAGCATATGCTCTTTTAGTAACCCGTTCCAAATCATTGATTGCACCCGTTGACATTTGATGTAGAAAAACTTCTTCTGCAGCACGTCCACCTAATGTTGAACACATTTCGTCAAGCATATGTTCCCGATTTGTCAGCTGACGTTCTTCAGGCAGGTACCAGGCAGCGCCCAACGCTTCCCCACGAGGTACAATTGTTACTTTAACAAGTGGATTAGCATATTCCAGCATCCAACTGATTGTAGCATGTCCGGCTTCGTGATAGGCTATGGATTTCTTTTCTGCAATGGTAGTTATTTTTGTCTTCTTTTCCAATCCTCCAACGATTCTATCAACAGCATCCAAGAAATCCTGTTTTTCAACAAATGATTTATTTTTACGGGCAGCAATCAAGGCAGCTTCGTTACATACATTCGCAATATCTGCACCTGAGAAACCGGGAGTTTGTCGTGATAAAAAATTCACGTCAACAGTTTCATTTATTTTAATTGGACGAAGATGAACGTTAAAAATTTGTTTCCTTTCATTTACATCCGGTAAATCAACATGAATCTGTCGGTCGAAACGTCCGGCACGTAATAAAGCTTTATCAAGAATATCGGCTCTGTTGGTAGCAGCTAAAATAATCACACCGCTATTCGAACCAAAACCATCCATTTCTGTCAATAATTGATTCAAAGTATTTTCCCGTTCATCATTGCTACCCATATTTGGATTTTTTCCACGGGCACGACCGACAGCATCAATTTCATCTATAAAGATAATGCAAGGAGCTTTTTCTTTCGCCTGACGGAACAAATCACGAACACGTGAAGCTCCAACACCAACAAACATTTCAACAAAATCTGATCCTGACATCGAGAAAAATGGTACATCAGCTTCTCCGGCTACTGCTTTAGCAAGTAATGTCTTACCAGTTCCCGGAGGGCCTACAAGCAAGGCACCTTTTGGTATCTTTCCGCCCAATTCGGTATATTTACCCGGGTTTTTAAGGAAAGCAACAATTTCTTCAATTTCTTGTTTTGCTTCTGCCAGTCCGGCTACATCTTTAAACGTAATTTTATTAGTGGTATCGCCTTTATCAAACAATTGTGCTTTTGATTTACCTACATTGAATATACCACCCCCTGAGCCTCCACCCATTTGACCTGACATTCGACGATTCATAAATACGAAGAAAAGAATCAATAGTAGAAATGGTAAAATGCTATAAAGAAACACATCAAAGTAGTTTCTGCTTTCTTTATATTCTACCCCTCCCTTGTAACCATACTTATCTTCTGCTGTTTGAATAAATCTTGAGAATTCTTCTGACGGAACACTAACAGTAATCATTCGGTCTTTGGAGTACGTTTCAAATTTATCACCATAAACAGCCTTTAGGGTTTTCGTATCTTTTTTAGTCAACGAATCCTTCAGAATTTTTGGACTTAATGACAGAGCTCTGTATTTATCACCAAATGCTTTATTTAAAGCTGCCGTATCAGTTGAAATTTTGGAATAATCAATCAGTTGTGCTTCAATTGAATTTTTTGAATTATAAACACTGATTTTTAGTATCATTCCTTGTTTAACATATTCTTTGAAAGTGGTAAACGGAACTTCTTTTGTTGGTGTATTCTCATTAAAAAAATATGAACCAAGCAAAAATAATATGATAATACCATATATCCACGAAATATTAAATTTAGGGAATTTACCCGTTGGTTTGATCGGACTTTGATTCGGGGTTTTATTTTCCATTCTATTCCTTTTATTATCTTGTTATTTATATCTAGTAAAACAAAAAACTAATTTCCTGGTTTTGGATTTATTCATCAAAAAAAAATTAGAGTATATCCTCCAATTTCTTCAAATCAGCGTCGGACCATAAATGTTCGATGTCGTAAAATGCCCTGGTAGAACGTTGAAATACATGTACAATTATTTGACCATAATCCATTGCAATCCATTCGCAGTTTTGAAAGCCATCTGTTGCATACGGTTTAACCTGAATTTGTTCACGCACCCATTCTTTTACAGATTGTGCAATGGCATTCACATGTACATTGGAATCACCTTCACAGATTACAAAATAGCTACAAGGAGCTTCGTGTAATTTTTGAAGATTAACAACTACTATATTTTTTCCCTTTCGTTCCTGTATACCTTCAACAATTTTATTTACAATTTGTTCGTTTTCCTGCATTCTGTAGTTCAATTATTTTTAAATTTTATAATGGACACAAAGATACAGTTAAATGCCCGTAAATGAAAATGTTGTTTTGAATAATAACTTATAATGTTCATTAAAACTGACAACTGAAATCCTGTTTGCTTCAGTTTTTCATTTTTTAATTTTAAAGTGTTGTATTTGTGACATCTACATACTAAAAAAAAAGAATTTTCCTGGTTAGTTCCTTTTATAAATAGCCTTTTCTTTTATTCAGGAGATGGAATGATAAATATATCCAATAAATTGTACTCCGAAAAGCTGAAATAATCTGTAGAAAACATCATTATAGTTAACAACCCCATGTCGCAAACTTCAAAACACAATCCAGAGACTAACTCTTTACTCTGTATTAGTTCCTGATTTATGGGTTTCATCCTCTAAATCAGGTTACAATCTGTCATAATTTTGTTGATTCCTGATCAGAATATACAGTTAAGGTATTATTTAGTTCCATACCGGATACAAACGAAAGATGAAAAAATCATTTTGTTGAATTGTATATTGTGATAAAATCTTAAAACACCGATCTGAATTCAGTTATTTTTTTTGATAACTGAAATGCCTGTAATTAAAAGATCCATTTATTTATAGACACAAAGAAGTCCGGTACGAATTACGCACCGGACTTCCATATGTTTTATTCTGTCAATTATTTAACGATAGAAAGGAATGTTTCATCAGTTGCAAATTTCGAGAATTCAATATCTTTAACAGCTTTTTGAGCATAAGAGCCATCAAGTTTAACGGCTATTTTCAGATTATTGAAAACTGCATCACGGTCGTTTGTACGTGCTCCAATGATAGCGCCAAGATAGGCAGTTAATGCATTAGGGTGAGCAACAGCAGACAATGTTGTCCGGGCACCACTATAATCAGCATTCAGGATTTGTACAATAGCAGCGTTATTTGAAGCGGTAGAACCAAAATAAGTTTTAGCTTTTGAATAATCGCCTTTTATGATATAAACAGTTCCCAGAGCCTGACCTAAATTACCGGTTGTACCGGCTGCTTTACCGAAGTATTCTTCAGATTTGGTTATGTCACCTTTAGCCAGAGAAGTTAATCCGGCATTGTAATTAACGTCAGCATTTGCTGGTTCAATTTCCAACGATTTTGCAAAATAACGGGAAGCATCATCGACATTACCCTGTTGGAATTTTACAGCTCCTAAGTTATTAAAACCACGTACATCGGTTGGATATAGTTCGGTAACTTTTTGATAGATTGTTGCCTTTTCACCTAAATCAGTAGTCAATGTTGCAGCATAAAGCAATTCTTCAACATTAAGTTTTGAAGGATCTTCTTTCGCTATTTTTGAAATAACAGAATCAGCTTTACCAGTAATATCAACAGTCAGTTTCAATTTAGAACGACGTAATTGAGGGAGTATTTCTTCAGCAATTTGTTTGAAAGCTACTGAAAGGTTTCTGATCTGACGGTTACGTTCTTCAGGATCGGTATACATGGTCAACACGCGTAAAATCACTTCCTTATCCTGGATGTTCGATTTTTCCATTAAAGCCTGGAAACCAGCCCAATCTTCAGGAGTAAATTTAGAATCAATTTTTACACTTGTTTTCAGTTTTTTCAACTGTTTGTTCATGAAGTCAACTGTTACTTTTTCACGGCTTTCAGCTAAATTGGTATTCAATTTCAACGGTCCATCAGGAGAAGCATATGCCGATAAGTCAAAAGCAGATACTTTTTGATTTGGAGTTTCTTTTGCTTCTTTAATTTTTTTAGTCAATGAAACGATATCAGCAGAACTGGTTTCAGTTTTGCGAAGATTCGATTGTTGAATCAGGAACATGATGTCAGCTTCCTGTTGTTGTTGAATAACCCGTTGAAATTTATCAGGAATAATCACTGCAGTCATTTCAGATTCGTTGGTTGAAACCAGTTGAGATGTTGCAATTACACCATCAGCAACTTTTACTTCTGGAATCTGGTATGTTTTCTTTTTTTGAACGACACTAAATTGAAGATACAATTCTGATTTAGCCATTTCTGGAACATAATCAAATGAGGCCTTCACTGAATAATTTCCGCCAGCTTTGAAATTAATAGTCTTGTCATTACCTTTTACTTTTTCGCCCTGAAAAACAACAGGAGTTCCTTTGACTTCTTTTCCTTCGAATTTTAAAACCGGTGTCACTGTTAGGACTGCACGTTTATTAAAATACTTAACCGGGAATGTACCGGTAACTGTAGCATCTACTTTTCCACCTTTTACTTCAAGTGGGCTTGGATTACATTTAAATAAGCTAGGATCTAATGCGGTCAAGTCTTTGCTACAAGAACTAAAGACTAACGCAAACACCATCGAAACCGCGAAAAATAATTGCTTTTTCATAAAGTTGTTTTTTTAATTATAAATTATTTAATTTCTACTTTTGATTATTCAGACGGCAAATATACAATCTTTCAACGAATTTTACCTTACTTTGCAAACGATTTTGACATTTTTTGTTAATACAAACTCAAAAACCTCACTATTACTAGTATAACAACTTTTTAATTCATTTGTTTATTATCATAATTTTAATGAAAGCAGCATTTTACAAACTTCAACGAGTATTAATTTTCATACATTACTTATCTATTTTTAAAGTAGTTAACCTCTTAAAATTGATTCTGTCCTATTTATTTTCAAGTAGCCGGCTGCATAATATTTTGAATATTTATCCATTTTTCATTTCTGTTGAAGTAACCGATTATTGTAATTTACACTGTCCTGAATGTCCTGTTGGAATCGGGAGTTTTTCAAAACCTGATAAATCTTCATTTGATTTTTCATTATTCAGTAAATTAATCAATGAATTAAAACCTAAACTTCAACACGTTATTTTATATTTTCAGGGAGAACCTTTTCTAAACAAACAATTGATTGAATTTATTCAATACACGCACGATGTCGGTATTTACACCTCCACTTCAACCAACGGACAATTTCTAAACAAAAACAACGCACTTGAAATTGTTGTTTCGGGATTGGACAAAATCATAATTTCTATTGACGGAAGCACCCAACAAACTTATGAAGCTTACCGTGTTGGTGGATCCCTTCAAAAAGCCCTCGATGGCATTAAATTTTTGGTGGAATGGAAAAAAACACTTAAATCGGTTACCCCGCTCATTGAAATTCAGTTTCTGGTATTAAAGACCAATGAACATCAAATGAATGAAATGAAACAACTTACAAAATCGCTCGAAGCGGATCGTTTGACCTTTAAATCAGCTCAACTCTATGATTTTGAAAATGGGAATAAGTTATTGACTACGATAAACAGGTATGCACGGTATAAAAGAACTGTGGAAGGGAAATTTGTGTTGAAAGGACGACAATCCAACAGTTGCTGGAGATTATGGAGCGGGGCTGTTATCAATGTAAACGGAGAAGTATTACCCTGTTGTTTTGATAAATTTTCAGCACATTCTTTTGGAAATATCCGCAAGAATTCAGTTTTGAATTGCTGGCATAGTGATAAAGCTTCTGAATTCAGAAGTAGTATTTTAAAAAACAGAAAACAATTCGAAATGTGCAGGAATTGCACGAACTGAATTCATTTCCTTTTTTTACCCCGTTTAATAGTCTGACCAGATATATGATTTATGAATATCAATAGAGGTATTGAAAACAATTAAAAGTCACATTATAAATTCAAAATATTTGAATACGAATGTCTGTTCTGTTTTCTAAACTTTAAATGAAACTTTAATTTATCATCACCTGCCTCACCCCTACTCTCTCCGAATTTGAAGAAAGCAGGAAAAGGGAGTTAAGATATACAATACAGTAGTTTTAGCTGATCCTGCAAGTCAGTATTTAGTTTCGGTTGATAATTGTTTTTTGACTGATAATTGTTTTATTCCCTGCATTTACCCGAATGAAATATAATCCCGTTTTCAGATTTGTATTTGACATATTAACCAACCCGTTGGTAGTACTTAACGATTGTTTTTCAAGAAGCATCCCGGTAAGATTATAAACTTCAACAGTAATGGCGTTCTTTCCGGGACAATTAAATATAAATTCACTGGAAGTAACTACCATCGCTGCACCGTCGGTATTTAGAATGTCGGCCACACCGGTATTTGTATCGATCGTACCTTTCACTAACCCGATAACGTTTCTTTTAGTAAGGCCGGTACTACTCCATTTGAGAGTCAGTGATTCTGTCACCTGAATTTCGAAGAAGTCGAGTGTGAATGAATGGTACCCTGCACGGAGCAATATGTTACCGGAAGTTTCAGGCTGGCATTGATTAGCAACAACCTGAACACCATCAATCAGGAATCGTGCTCCATCGTCGGCAGTCATGTAGAATTTATAGTCACCATCAGTAGGTGCTTTAATATATCCTGAATAATGAATGCCGAAATTATCACTTTTCCGTCCGGCAATTGCCAGGCTAAGAGAGCTTATCGTACCTGTTTTTAGAGGGGTCAGTTTGCTGAAATCAGGCACGGTATTCCATGTTCCTTCATAATAACTATAATCAATCAAGTTGAGTATATCTTTTAGTACAACAGCTTTATCTGTGAATGTAAAACTAATGGTATGGGGAGTAGTTATTCCGGTGAATGTATATTTCGACAAAGCTCCCTGAGATACTCCATCAACAAGACAATCGGCTACTTCAAATCCTTTTAACGGAGATGCCATGAATGACTGGGTAGTGTTTTGAGCGTAATATTTCAATCCAAACGGATTTACGGTACCTCCTGATGAACGGATTGAAGTAATTCCGACATCTGCTGGGCTGGTGCTGCCATAGGTTACTGACATGGTATCACCCACTGCACCGATATTCCGAAATTGCAGGCCTGAAAATGCGGTATTCCACCAGCATGAAGATGGATAAGTCAAACTGCTTGTACCTCCGGCTTTATAATAATCAGAAGCATCACCGAGATTCGCTCCACTTTCGAGATGATACTGGTGATCCGCCTGGACGACCGCAACTTTATAGTGTTGAAGTTCGGTATGCTGTTGATTGGCATTGTTTGGAATAACACTGTCTACATGCCAGATTAGTACACCTTCACCGGGCATATCCACATTCCGGTATGGTTTTTTACGCGCTTCCAGTATATACATTTCACCTGCCCGGTCCGGATTCCTGTAAACATAGGTATTCCAGCTGTTGGCAACTACTTTTAATATTGTATCATTGGGAAAACCATTCAGTAGAATCATATCATTCCATCCGGCCAGGTATCTGAAGTATGGATTTGGTGGCATGGGGTTACCGCTTGGTGCACCTGTATTATCGGAATTTCCACTGGCCATAAGATCAAATTTACCGCAGCCATTCGAACCTCCGTTTGTACCATCGATATCGTATGCATCGGGCCACCCGAAAAACATGTGTCCCTGTTCATGGCAAATCCCCCCCAAATGCATTTCACTGGTGCCCAGTTCGGAGATTTGATAGGAGGATGTATTCACCCCATCAAAAGTACGTCCGTGCCCACTGGTATGACCCCATAAACCATTTGCGCCTGAGTTGCCTACAAATTGGAAACTGAGACCTTTTATATTTTTATTGGCATCAACGGTAAGTGTTGAAAAATCAAAACCTCTTTTATCCAGCCAGTTCAGTGCAGAGTCAAGAAGTTCATCACAATGACCCGACCCGCCATCGGTATCGTAATAGGAAAAAGGCTTAGGAGCCCTGTAGTAGGCTGCCGAGACATTGGTATGAATATTCACCCGGCCTTGTGATACAGCCGCCCAGTAATCATGGATAGAGCCGTTGTTGTGGTATTTGCTATACCCTGCCTGATTGAAAAAACTGTCCACCTCATTCCTGGTGAAAAAGGCATCTCTGTCGGCAAATTCAATCAGAACCACCAGTGATTCAATATTCCCGGTTGTAGTGCTGGACGATTTAAGAATTTTGGATGGACTATAGTCATTTTTCTGTTGATTGACGCTCCTTGCTTCCTGAAATGAAAACAGCAAGATTAAAATAAAAAGAAGTAGTGGATTTTTCATTTAGCAGTAATAATTATTGGTTATTTCTATATTTATTTGACCTGAATTACAGGAGCCGTCACAATTGAGTTTTGGTATTCATCCCAGACAGACTGTACATTTTGACCAAGAATTTGTAGAAAAGCAGTCTCCCACGTAAAAGTTTCCATATCGCGCGCAGCATGGTTTAATTCAATCAGGAAGGTGGGTTTTTTAGTTTGTTTACACCACGACAAAAAGAATCCGCAGGTTTCATACCCTGAATTCCAGTTACGTCCTTTTTTTGGATACCGCGTAGGGGTCCAGTTAGTTATTTCGGCACGTACTCCATCGGCTTCCCCTTCTACCAATCCCCAGTTCGTTGATTTCCCATCATATTCACCACAGTTCTTGGGTGAATACTGATATCCATGAGTTCCCTCGTGCGATAAAATGCCCTGAATCTCTTTCAACAACAGGGTGTAACTATTCCCGTTTTTATGATAGAAAGACGCTACATACTGTGGGCACTGACTCCTATCGTTATACTCGTTGAATCACCCCATTTTGCGGCAACTCCTTTGGGGTCGTTTTGCAAAATCAAATGCAGAGAAGTGAAATTATTCCTTTTATCATCATTATCCGTATAAAGTTCTTTGCAAACTGCCAGACACTGATTCTTCATCATTCGGATAACATCCGGAATGGCAGCATGGAATATGGCAGAGCCCTCCAGCTCAGCGGCATCATCTTTAAAATCAACTTCCGGATATACAAATCCGGACCAGTCATTTTTATTTTCCCTGATATGAGTAAATGCGGCCACAACATTTGAAATAGCAGGATTATTCTTCGATTTCAGAGCACTTACCCTGTAATAATATTTTGTGACAGGAGAAAGCCCTGCATTCGTATAACTTAGTTCATCTCCTTTAACCTGTGCTATTTTCGAATACTTTTTTCCGTCCTTCGATCTTTCAATTTTAAAAGAAACTCCATCTTTTAACCCATAAGTCCATGACAAATCAATCTGACTTCCCGAGACGGTGGATGCACTTAATACAACAGGTGTAACCGGAGAGGTATCTTCTGGTTTAAACCCAAAAAGAAAAAACAAACTGGTTGTTGCAACAAAAAAAACAACGGAGGATTTTAAATTTTTCATAAATAATTTTACAGGATTAACAAAATGGCATGAAGGTCTGCCTGTTGGTTAGTTTATTAATTTAATGATGAGATTTTGGTATTCATGAAAGTCTATATGTTCAACAATACGTTTTCTACCAAAATGTCTGAGCTTTTCCGACCGGCCGGAATGTACCATCCGCTTGATCGAAATGTAACAAATACTCCTTGTTCTCTTTCCAATTTCATATCTACTTTATTCATGGACATTAAAGAGAATCAACCTGAATAATCTGTGTAAATCTGTGTAATCTGTGGACAATCTCTTCCTTAGTTTCTTTCATTATAAAATAATCTGTGGAAATCAACTTCAACAGTACAGCATTCGGATATTCATATTAATTTATTTTGTCATTGAGAAAGGCCTTTGATCCTCAGTAAATACTCTTTTTTTATTCGGTTTTGGCCCCATTACAAATTCCAGTTCACCACCTTCCACGATTTCTTTTTGAGTGATATATGCCATTGGAAAGTTTTTCCCGTTTAGCAATACTGATTGAACATAAATATTTTTTGGAGAGTAATTTTTTGACTTAATGGATAGTTTCTTGCCATTTTCCAACCTCAGGATCATTTGTTCAAAATAAGGAACACCCAACACATATTGATCGGTACCCGGACAAACAGGATAAAAGCCCATGGCGGATAGAACGTACCAGGCAGACATTTGACCGCAATCGTCATTTCCACAAAGTCCGTCAATCTTATTCAGATATTTTGTATCCATAATCTGACGAATGCGGTATTGCGTTTTCCAGGGCTCTGAAGTCCAGGCATACAGGTATGGTATATGTTGGCTTGGTTCATTTCCATGTACATAATTTCCAATAAGTCCCTCTTCAGTTACATCTTCCGATTCTTCTAAATACTTTTTGGGCAAATGCATCGTAAATAAGGAATCAATTCGTTGAATGAACCGTTTGTCACCTCCCATTTGTCCAATTAATCCCTTCACATCCTGAGGGACATAGAATGAATAATTCCATGAATTACCTTCTATAAAGCCCTGATCACTCAGTCCCAGCACATCGAATTTTTGTTTCCAACTGCCATCTTTCATTTTCGGGCGAACAAAGCCAATGCTTTTATCAAATAAATTCCGGTAGTTCATTGCTCTCTTAAAATAAGTCTTTGCAACTGAATCCTGACCAATAGACCGGGCAAAAGTGGCGATTGTAAAATCGTCATAAGCATATTCAAGGGTCATGGATGCTCCGCTTCCATTCACTTCCTGAGGAACATATCCACGTTTCATATAATCATCGATTCCATCATAATATTTCAAGGTAGAGCTACTGATCATCGCTTTTAATGCCTTTTCTTTGTCAAACGGCAATCCTTTGGCTGCTGCATCTGCCAGTACTGAAACAGAATGATAACCAATCATACACCAGGCTTCATTTCCCATAAGCGACCACACCGGAAGAATTTTATGAACGCTTTGTTCGGCATGTGCCAGCATTGATTTCACAAAATCCGTATTCCTTTTTGGGTTGATAATGTTCATCAATGGATGAAAGGCACGGTACGTATCCCAGACCGAGAAAACAGTATAGTTGGTAAAACCTTCTGCCTGATGGATATTCTGATCCACGCCACGGTACCGGCCATCCGTATCCATATACACCGATGGATTAATCATCGTGTGGTATAAGGAGGTATAGAACACTGAAAGTGCATCGCTGTTTCCTTTGGCTGTAACAACCGAAAGTTCTTTTTCCCATTTAGCCTCTGTTTCTTTTCGGATCTGATCAAAGGATTTACCCTGAACTTCTGCATTCAGATTGGCCAGTGCCCCTAAACAATCCACCGGTGAAAGAGCAACCTTAACCTCCAATTGTTCGCCTTCTTTAAAATCGAAATCAAAGAATGCAGTAATCTTCGTTCCACCCATTTCCGGGAAATTATTTTCGAGTTTAAACTTCCTCCAAAAGCCATTGTAGACGACTTTCTCTGCATTTTTATGCCCGTAATTCTTGAAGGACTTCGAAAAAGAAATTGCAAAATGGGTATAATTTGTTCTTGCCCATCCTCTGGTAATGCGATACCCTGTGAGTAAAGAATCATTTTCTACGCGCAGATTGGCCCAAATAACTTTTCCATCATAATTGTAGATGCCTTGCACCAGGTCAATAATCACATGTGCTTCACCCTTCGGAAATGTATACCGGTGAACTCCGGTACGTTCGGTAGCCGTCATTTCGGCTTTAATACCATAATCATCCAACATGGCGGAATAATAACCCGGTGATGCCTGCTCGGTGCTGTGTGAAAAATGGGACCGGTATCCCGATCCACGCTGAGTTGATATCCCTGGAACCAGCTTTAATTTTCCTGTAGTTGGCATGATCAAAATATCCCCTAAATCGGCATGTCCGGTTCCATTCAGATGAGTATGACTAAAACCTACTATGGTGCTGTCTTCATATTGATATCCGGAACAATAACGATAAGCGTCTTTTTGATAAACACCATTAATATTATGGGGTACCAGTTCGGTATCAGGACTCAGCTGTACTAATCCGTAAGGGGCACATGCTCCCGGGAAAGTATGCCCCATTGACTTGGTTCCCACCAGAGGTTTTACATAATCAATCACGCGGGGTTGCGCATAAACTGAAGTTAACGCAATAAGACACGTACAAAGGACTATTATTTTTTTCATTCAACTGAATTTATTTAATTATAAGAATAGATTGTCTTGTTTTTTATTTACTTACGACAATTTATTTCCCGACAACTTGTTGATCACTATTTCTAAGGTTCTTTTGATATTTCATAGTTTCAGCAATACTGCTCAATGAAGGTGGTACACTTTCATCTGCAACTGCTCTTTTGTAATTCGGGGTTTTATTCATTATAAAATGAATTTCAGCACCATTTTTAATATCATCGAATGTGATATAAGATTTATTGTATTCTTTTCCATTCAAAATCATTTTTTGAATATAGATATTCTTTTTCGACCAGTTTTGAGTGGTCATTTTCACCTCTTTTCCATTGCTCAGCGTCATTACGACTCCTTCCATCGAAGGAGATCCGATATTATAAATATTACTTGAAGGAGCAGTAGGATAAAATCCCATGCAATTAAAAATATACCAGGCCGACATTTGACCGCAGTCATCATTTCCGCTTAAACTACCCGGTTTATCGCCATAAAAAGAATCACACACCTGACGTATTAATTTTTGACTCTTCCAGGGTTGTTTTAAATAATTATACAAATAAATAACCTGATGACAAGGTTCATTTCCATGCCAGTAAGCCCCAATTCGTCCGTGAATATCCTGAGCTCCTTCAATGTCTTCAGGAATCACCATGGTGAACAAGGAATCCAGATGTGATTCAAACAACTTTTTACCTGCCTCATTGATATAACCCTGAACATCTTGCGGTACATACCAGGTATATTGAACTGTCAGACCCTCAGTAATATCACCCCAGCCATTCGTTGAACCCGGTCCGGTATAGGCAGAAGGAGAAAAGGGAATCCGCCAGACACCTTTTTCATCACGTCCACGCATATATTTGGTTACCGGGTCGATTATATTTTGATAGGATAACGATCTGTTCAAAAAATATTTATAATCAACATCTTTATTTAGTTTTTTTGCAGCCTGTGCGATGCAATAATCATCAAAAGAATATTCCAGTGTTTTGGATACCGACTCTTTTTCTTTATCAAAAGGAACCCATCCCAATGAAGCATATTCCGGCAAACAATCGTAATGAGGATTTAAAGCTGTTTTTTTCATTGCTGCAAATGCTCTCTCATAATCAAATCCCTTTACATCCTTTACTATGGCATCAGAAATCACTGACACGGCGTGATAACCAATCATACACCAGGTTTCATTTCCATAAAATGACCAAATGGGGAGCATATTCTCCACGCTTTTATCATAGTGTGCCAGCATGGAATTGATAATATCCCCATTGATATCCTGTTGAACGAGATTAAACAATGGATGCAATGCACGATACGTATCCCATAATGAAAAAACAGTGTAATTGGTAAACCCTTTTGCTGTTTCTATATTTTTATCAAGTCCTCTGAACTGACCATTAGCATCCTGAAAGATAAATGGATGCAAAAAAGCGTGATAGACAGATGAATAGAAAGTTGTTTTTTGTTCTTTTGTCCCTATTACCTTAAATTTACCTAATTCTTTATTCCACTTGTCCTCACCCAGTTTTTTTAGTGATTCAAAATTTTCATGATCCAGTTCTTTTAGATTGGCTAATGCGCCATGAGAACTTACCGATGAAATTGCAGTTTTAATACTGATCTGCTCTTGTGAATCAGTCTTAAATGTCAACCAGATCTTTATATCTTTGCCCCATGCCTCTTTACGGCTTCGAAAACGATTGGTATTATATTCCACCGGTTTGCCATTTTGCACAATACCACATTGTTTGAATGGTTTTGAAAAGATGGCTGCAAAATAGATATGCCGTTCAGGGCCCCATCCTTTCACCAATTTATAACCGGTTATCGTCGAATCATTTTCAAAGCTGACATTGCTCCATTCACAAGTATAACGTAAAGTATGACTTAGATCAATTAAAACATATGAACTATCTGATTTGGGATATGAAAAACGGAAAATTCCACTTCTTACTCCTGAAGTCATTTCTGCTTTTACACCTTCATCGATGAGATCTACGGCATAATAATTGGGAGTCGCCCATTCCTTATCATGAGAATATTTAAAACGGTACCCTTGTTGATAATTATCAGCGGTGCCCGGTACAAATTTTAATTTTCCGATACCCGGACGGAAAAGAAAATCACCTAAATCAGGGATTCCTGTACCGCTAAGATGTGTCAGACTAAAGCCCATGAGTGTTTTATGATCATATTTATACCCTGAAGCCACATCATAATCATCATTGTCTGTATCCGGACTGATCTGAATACCTCCAAACGGTATTTGAGCTCCCGGATAGGTGTTTCCTGAACCTGAAGTACCTACAAATGGATTTACAAACTCCGTAAAATAGTCTTTTCCGGCATTTCTTATGACCTCTTTAGCCTTCATGTACGAACACAAAAATATCGCAATCATCATCAGGCAAATTGATTTTCTCATCTTAATGGAATTAATGTTGGATGGGTATTTAGTTAATTTTTATCTGATATTACTGAATTAAGCAGTTTGAACAAAATCCTGAATTGATTTTTCAAATCCGATTGTCTTTAACACACAATTCAAATAAAATCATTGTTAGTTTGAAATTCAAACGTTTAAGATCATTATTATAAATGAAATTATCTGGTTATTATCAGTGAACGAAGTTACTAAAAAAAACCATTTTTAAAATATTTTTTGCATTTAAACTGAAACGGTGCTCAGTGTTCTAATCAATCAACTGCTTTAGTTGTATTTTGAATATCGTATTGTCCAAACTGAAATTGAATAAATGTACTTCAAGCCCGAAGAGAGGTTGATATGATAAGCTTTAATTACAATTAATATAGGTTCTTATCGATCAATACTTTCAAGAATCCATTTATTGAGATTAATCTTCAAACAGTCAGCAATTAAGTACCGGAATACTCTATTCAAAACAGACAAGTGTAAGTCATATAATTATATTACTAAAACCTTTTCACAATAAAAAAAGACCCGAAATAAACTTCCGGATCTTTTTTTTATTATGAATTTACGATTATCAGATAATCAATACCTGTTTAAGTGCGAGGGGTTCTTTTTATTTAAAAATTGCTTTAAATATATCGTTCCCGTTTGCAAAAATAAGTAATCCGAATAACAACAGCATACCTACAGTTTGTGCGTATTCCAGGAATTTTTCATTTGGTTTTTTACGTGTGATCAACTCATAGATCAGGAATAATACATACCCCCCATCCAAAGCGGGTATAGGCAGAAAATTCATAAATGCAAGAATGACCGATAACAAGGCAGTCATAGACCAGAATACTTGCCAATCCCAGACTTTAGGAAACATTTTACCAATACTTCCAAATCCACCCAGTTGTTTTGAGCCTTCTTTTGTGAATACCAGTTTAAATTGTTTGACATAACTGGTGAGTGTTTTCCAACAATATTTGACTCCGGCAGGCATTGACTCAAAAAAGCCATATTGTATATGATTAATCGTCAAATAAACAGCCGGTGAAAATGGACGGACACCTAATTTTGCAGTTTCATCCAATTGTATTTTCGTCATCATCACCGTTCCTTTGCGGACATAATTTAAATCGATTTGTGTATTGCGTGACGCATCCAATTCTTTCACAACATCCTGATAAATAGTTAGTGATTTACCATTTATGCCAATTATGCTATCTCCGGTTTGCAGATTGACTTTAGCAGCAGGCAAACCCGCAGAGACTTCATCTATTACAAAAGGGAAACGCTCCGAGATAAGATCCGGTTCATGGGAAGCCAGTACTTTTTGAGAAAAATCAGCCGGCATTATCAAATCAACCAATTGGTTGTTCCTTGAAACGGTTATGTTTTGCTTGCCGTCAATCAGTAATTTTTCAATGACATCCGAACGGTAAATGGTTGGTACACCATCAATTTTAACGATGTTATCTCCGTTTTTAAAGCCGTAATTCAACATCACGTTCGAAAACTCCAACCCGTATTTTGCATTTTTAAGCGGTAAAAAGTCCTGTCCCCAGGTATATAATACCGCCGAATAAATGACCATGGCTAAAATAAAGTTTACCAACACGCCCCCAATGATGATCGGTAAACGTTGTGCCACCGATCGGGAACGATATTCCCAGGGTTGCGGTTCGGCACTCATCTGCGACAATTCGGTTGTTTCATCTACCATCCCGGATATCTTGCAATACCCGCCCAGTGGCAACCATCCAATACCCCATTCTGTATTTTCGGGATATTTACGCCAATCGCCTTCCTCCAGATCCTCTAAAGGAATGAGCTCCATAATTGGTTTGCCTTTTGCATCATGCATGGTATCACCATCAGCATCTAATTTCGGGCGTTCATTAGCCGGTATGTTTTGAGCGAAAAACTTAAAATTCCATTGTCCGTTAATCTTTTTTGCCCTTATTAATGAGAAGTTTGGGTTGAAAAACATATAGAATTTCTCTACACGCACTTTGAAAAGACGGGCAAAAGCAAAGTGACCGAATTCGTGTAAAACCACTAGAATTGATAGACTTAGAATAAGCTGTAAGGCTCTGATCAGAAATGTTTCCATAGGGAATCTTGAATTTTTTTGACTATTGAATTATTGTGTTTATCTCCGGAAATCAATCCTCTGAACCCGGCTTTGTTTTATTGTATTCTGCTCAAATATTATTTAGTGCAATAAAAGACAAGATTGCAACTTCGGTTGACATCATGTTTTTTCCATTAAGAAAAGGAATTCGCGATGATTGTCTTCGTTATTTACCCACTCTTTGGTAGTTCGCATACTGCTCATTACATTCTTTTTATAATCAATCACTTTAACAGCCAGCAATTTACCGGCATTTAAAAGAATATCCAACAGTTGTTGTTTTGTTGCTCTTCCACCCGAGCTATAGGACAACAGCAAATAATGTGCCTTTGTTTCTTCGATTAATCTTCTTAAAGCCTTGATGGCAAAAAAATCTCCGGTTTCATTTTTTCTAAACTCTTCAAAGACAGAAGCTGACAGTTCGTCCCTTGAATCTTCCCTCCGGTTTGCTTTTCCGAATAACGAAGGCTTATCATGTTGTATGATAGTAGTCCACAAATGGTAGTACGAAGCATAACGCACTCTGCTTGGAGGCATTTTTTCGTTATTCGAACCATAGGGAGGATCCAAATAAACTAAATCGAATCGGTGATTTGTTACCAAATTAAAAATATCTTCCCGAAAAACAGAATTTTTACCCTGTAAGGGAAATCGCAACGGCACCAGCATTTTTAAATCATTGTAGGATCGGGGTGACCATTCTGACAAATAGGCAGCATAATGACCCAGCGTACTGTCTACTTTGTCCAGTGCATTTATCAGACTGGTTAAAATCACACATTTATCCTCCCAGGCTAAATGCAGAAAATCAATTTCATCCCGTATTGCATCCAGCTTCATAGTATTTTTAACCTGAAACGGTTTTTTAAAATCGGTTTCTACTCCTCCGTAGTGATCCGTAAACCAACCTTCCACGCCCTTCAAATGATTTAGATAATCGATCAGTTGTTGATAATAGGCATTCGATTGGCTTGAAAGCAGATAACAGGTTGCAAATACCTCCGACCATACAGCAATATCGTTGGCAGTGGTTGAATACCCTTTTTGAGCAAATGCCTGCGACACTCTGGTAGAACCGCTAAAACCATCAAGCATGGTGTCAACATCCCTGAGGTCTGCCACCATTTCAAATATGTAGGGTAACAACTTTAGTTTCGAACCTGCATATTTAATACCTTCTGTTTTAGGTATTTCCATCTTTTAATTCAAGATTTAAACGTTCTATTTTACCTTCCCGTTTTTGCATGAATCTGTCTTATGTCAATTCTCAACACCTCCATGTTGCAGTAATAATTGTCTGATTTCAATCACTTTTCATGAATCACCTCATTATCATTTTCTAAATGATTTAAAAGTATTGTCATGCCGTGTTTCTTTTCATCCAGATCTTTCACAAAAGAAATAGTACCAAAAAAAACAACAGTTTTATACATATGAGCACATTCATCGGCTACATACCCTCCATCCTCAATGATTGTAGCACAAATCCTGTTATTTGTTTTAAAAAAATCAACTTTTAAGCCGTTAGGAGCACAATGAGCATATAACGATCTTTTTTTAGCAACAAATCCATAACATAAAGTAACAATGTAAGGTTCATTATCCCGGCACATTGAACTACCCACTATAAATACCAACTTCGAACTACTTTCTTACATCTTACTCCTTACCTCTTACCTCTTACTCCTCACTTCTCATTCCTCGCCTCTCATTCCTCGCCCCTATCTTATCATCTCCTTAGTAAGTCTTCGAACGATGGCATCTGTTTTCACATAATCATCATAACCCGGTTTGGCAATAAATTCGGATTTTGCCAGGACCTCTTCAATGATATCACTCATTTGAAGAAATCCAATCTTATCTTTTAAAAATTCAGCTACAACAACCTCATTGGCGGCATTGAGGATGCAAGGCATATTTCCACCCCTCTCCATCACATAATAAGCAAATGCTAAATTTCTGAATCGTTCCTGATCGGGTTTTTCGAATGTGAACTGAGAACAGGCATCAAAATCGAATCGTGGGAAATTAGTTTTTAACCGTTCGGGATAAGTAAAAGCATATTGAATCGGTAATTTCATATCCGGCATTCCAAGTTGTGCCTTGATGGAGCCATCAACAAACTGAACCATGGAATGAATAATGGATTGTGGGTGCACCACTACCTGAATTTGTTCGGGGGAGACTCCAAAGAGCCATTTTGCTTCGATAATTTCAAATCCTTTGTTCATCAGGCTGGCCGAATCAATGGTCACTTTGGCACCCATGTCCCAATTCGGGTGTTTTAATGCCTGCGCACTGGTTACATGTTCAAGTTCCTGCAAGGTTTTCATTCTAAACGGACCACCCGAAGCTGTCAGTATTAATTTTTCTATCGGGTTATTGCCTTCACCGGCCAGACATTGGAAAATAGCAGAATGTTCTGAATCGACAGGAATAATGGGGGCATTATACTTCGATGCCAGTTCACGGATCAATTCTCCGGCCACTACCAACGTTTCTTTATTGGCCAGTGCAATTTTCTTGCCGGCTTTGATCGCATTGATAGTTGGCTTTAGGCCCGAATATCCAACCATGGCAGTCAACACAATTTCAATAGGTTGCATTTCGGCTACCTGAGCAATAGAATCGGCTCCGGCAAAAACTTTTATCGGCAAATCGGACAGGGTGTCTTTTAGTTTTTTATAGTGATCTTCATTCCCGATCGCCACCATTTCAGGCTTAAATTTACGGGCTTGTTCAATCAACAGATCGACATTGTTATTTGCCGTCAGGGCATAGATTTCAAACAAGGATTCATTTTCAGAAATTACTTCTAAGGCCTGAGTACCTATTGATCCCGTAGAACCTAAAATAGCTATTTGTTTTTTTTGATCGTTCAGCATAATAATAATTTAAAATATTATAACTTCTTCCGGATCGACAGGTTTGCCTTGCTTCCATAATTCAAAATAAAACTGACTACCTGCCTTTTTCCCCGATGCATCACCTGTTATAGCGATACTTTCCCCGGCTTTCACCTCATCTCCCACCTTCTTAAGGACACGCGTATTATTTTTATATATAGAAAGATAATTATTTTCATGCTGTACCTGGATCACCCATCCATAATCAAATGTAAAGGCTGCATAGACTACCGTTCCGCCCAATACACTGACCACACTTTCGTTGGATGAAGTAATCAGGAAAATACCGTATTGTTTGTCTGCCAGATTGAACGAAGAGGAAACGACCCCGCTCGTCGGTCTGAAAAACACATACGAACTCTCTGTTGGTTTGGTATCTATACTTGCCAGATTATATTTTTCTTCTTTCTCGAATTTTTCGACAAAGTTCTTTTCCTTGTCCGATTTCTCCATTAAAATACGGGCTCTTTGTTTCAAGGCAATTGAATCGAGCGAAGCTATCGAGTCAACATCCATTTTACCGGTAATGATTCCCTTAATGATATCCAGATAGCCTTCCTGTAAATCTACCTGTTGAACCAACGAATCGGTTCGCATTGACTCTTTAATGATACTCGAACGATTTCCCGTCTCACCATATCCCGGCAAATAATGACTGATTGGAGTAGTAAAAATAAGAATGGTCAGCAAAATAAATGTAAGTACAATAAAGCTGGATACCAACATAAAGACACTGAACCTGGACAATCTGACGTGCCACGATTCTTCCAGTGTATTTTCATTCAATATCGAAACCCGGTATTTGAACCGTAGTTTTTCTATAAAAGGTTTGAGTTTGTTCGTTTTCTTTTTCATTGCAACATCATTCTTCAAGCCAAATGCGTACAAAAGTAGCGAAATTCAATGCATAAACAAAATGATATATCCCTAACTTGAAGGAAAAAACCGATTCAACGTATCTGATTCTTTTAATTGATCTCTTTATTGTTGATTTTTATTACTTTTGCCAACAATTAGAACAAAAAATAACCAAAACATGAAACGAATCGGAATTCTTTCGGATACTCACGGAATGCTTGACGACCGCATTCTGGAACATTTTGCCAATTGCGATGAAATCTGGCATGCCGGCGACTGGGGTTCTCTGGAAGTGGTGAACCGTTTGCAGGCTTTCAAACCTTTAAGGGGAGTATGGGGTAATATCGATGGATTTGATATTCGTTGTCTTTTCCCTCAACATAACCGGTTTATGTGCGAAGGCGTAAAAGTCTGGTTAACTCATATCGGTGGTTATCCGGGAAACTATGACCCGTTGGTACGGCCTGCCATCTACCAGCAACCTCCTAAGCTTTTTGTCTGCGGTCATTCACACATTTTGAAAGTTCAACACGATAAAAAACTGGATTTATTACATATTAATCCCGGGGCAGCAGGCAAATACGGTTTTCATAAAGTTCAGACCCTTATCCGGGTAGAAATTGATGGTGAGAAAATTCAAAACCTCGAAGTCATTGAACTGCAACCTAAACAAGTTGAAAAGAGACAATAACCGAAATCCCTTGCCAATCATTCGGTAAGGGATTTTTTTATCTCTGGATTTTTTTATGAATTGCCCAAACAATTTTTAAACTTAGTTGTTTAAAATAAAAATTCAAATCCGGTTTTGAATTTAAATGGTTTGGATTAGAGTTCTATTCCATTTACTAATCGGTTTTGGATTGGTTTTGGATTGGTTTTAGTTCCGAGGCTATTGCCATTTATCAGTCACTTAACATTCTTTTATTCGCCACTTATATGCCATATATCTATAAAGGTATATGGCATTTATATTGATCAAGAATGGATGTAGTATTATTGGCAAAAACGATCCAAAACCAATCCTAAACCAATCCTAAACCTTTCTGCAGTCATAAACAAGCTGAATCCTTTATGAAAACATTCAAATAATATTCTGACAGTGCTTATTTTCAAGCATCTTGAATGCTATGAGATGCTCTATTCGATCAAAGAACTTAATAAAACAGACCGTGACAACTAGTTTATGAATTTAGGGAGGATGTACCCTGTATTTTATAAATCTTCAATGGGTGTGAAGATTTTACAATTTACAATTTTCCAGGCTCTCTGGCGTCTATTCTTTATTTTTCCATGCAAGCTTACTGTGTGGATCCTTGTTTTAAATAGACAATGGCTTATCCCGACTCACAAGGAGAAGAGATAAGCCATTTGTTCTTAAACCATTTATTTAAAGTCATTTCGGATTCTGCATATTGAAATGTCAGAAAAAAAAACAATAAACTATTTCACTCCGCCCATCAACTTTTCTAACCATTTTGAAAGAATAAAAAGGATGATGGCAGCTACACCCGACATGATGACAAATAGAATAAAGAAATCATAAAGATTTACGATATGATATCCTAGAATGTTTTTTATTTTACCGGCTTCGGGATAAAGTCCACTGAGAGTACCTGCAAATTTATTGGCAGCTGCATTCGACAAATACCATACTCCCATTAATAATGAAGCAAAACGTACCGGAGCGAGCTTATTCACCATCGACAACCCGATAGGTGAAAGACAAAGTTCGCCCATGGTGTGTAACAAATAAAGACTTGTCAACCAGAGCATGCTTACTTTTACATTCGAATCGACACCACGGACACCAAAGGCGATTACCAGATAACCCATTGCGAGCAAGAAAAGTCCGATGGATTGTTTGAACGGAGAACTGGGTTCCATGCCACGTTTACCAAGAAAGGACCACAATAATGCAAAAAGCGGAGCCAGGGAAACAACAAATATCGCATTAAATGACTGAAAAGCGGAAGCAGGCATCACCCAACTAAAAATACGGCGATCCGTTTGTTCATCGGCAAAAAAGGTAAGCGATGCACCGGCCTGTTCGAAAGCAGCCCAAAAGAAAATGACAAAGAAAGCGATGATATAAATCACGAATATACGTAACCGTTCGACTTTGGTGAGCGACTTATCAACAATAATAAATACCGGAATAACGATACTCACTGCGAAAATGGACGACCCAATCCAGTCGGCTCCACTAAACAACGATAAAGTGGCATCACTAAAAGAGCTAAAATTCACAGAAAACAGGAAGAACAGGAACACAAAACCACCCAAAGCATAAACGATACGCGATTTAGAATTTTTTGTCAGAAGCAAAAGACTGATCTCTTCGTCTGTTTTTACTTTTTTTACAATATATTTATCAGGCGATAGTCCTATTTGTTTTCCTTCCGGAGTACACAGGTACTTATTTTTTAAAAGTTCGAAAACAATAACACTGACCAACATGCCGACCCCGGCAGATAGGAAACCCCATTTAAAGTCTCCCGGATTACCGGTATCACCGACAAGCCCACACCATAACGGAGCAATGGCGGCACCAAGATTAATACCCATGTAGAAAATCGTAAAAGCTGAATCTTTTCGGGTATCACCGGGTGCATAAAGGTGACCGACCATGGTGGATATATTCGGTTTAAAGAATCCATTTCCAAGGATCAAAGCACCCAATCCGAAAAACATTAGAAATTTTGCCAGGTCGGCATCTTTATAATAACTGGCACTGACAAACATCAGGAACTGACCTAATGCCATAACAATTCCGCCCCATAATATGGAACGCCTGTTTCCCCAATAACGATCAGCTACATACCCTCCTAAAAGTGGAGTCAGGTATACCAGACCTGTATAACTACCATAGATCTGAGCTGCAAAGCCTTTATCGAATAAAAGTGCTTTTGTGATGTAGAGCATAAAAAGTGCACGCATTCCATAATAACTAAAACGCTCCCACATTTCTGTGATAAAAAGAAGATAGAGTCCTTTAGGATGGCTTAGCTTCGGTTCGAAAGTTGACATAACCTTATTGTTTATATTTGAAGTTGACTACAAAAAAAAATTGAACCCTGAAAAATCCAGCGTTCAATTATTTCTGACTTATTGATTACTTTAAGAGCACAAAAGTATACAATTTGATCGAAAGATCAGACTTTTTAGACCATTAAATATTATTTTTATACAATTCCATTACAAATTATTTTTCCCCCGACAGAAAATCCTGCCACCTGATTTTCATTCCAGGATTATCTACTCTGTGAAAAGAGTTGATATATTATTGGTTCATAAGCAGATTGGCATCGTTAAAAATTAGAGGTACTGACGATATTCTGTTGTAATTTTCTTAGAAACCGGGGAACAATCCTGAAAAGTTTTATTAGTTAATTTACAACAAAATTTTACAGAATCATAGTTAATGCACAATTTAAGGGTACAACTTTCGGCCTGTGACGTTACAATCCTCTTTAAAATGTCATTTCAGGATTCGGGGCTTAACACCCTGCACTGTCATCACAACGGGCAGTATTTTCCCATTCGAATCAAAATGCATCATATCGATGCAGGTGACTCTCGAATTACCATCGGTTTCAGTTAATGGACGGCGGTGATAAACAATGTACCATTCATCGGTACCGGGGATATTGATTACCGAATGGTGACCGGCTCCGGTGGCAATTTTAGCATCCTGCTGCAGGACAGTGCCTATTCTGTTAAAAGGTCCGAAGGGTGTATCCCCAATGGCATAGGCAACGCGGTAATCGGGTCCGGTCCAGCCACCTTCCGACCACATGAAGTAATACTTATTGTTTCGGCGAAACATAACCGAACCTTCAACATATCCTTTTGGTGTAATTTCTTTAAATATTGTTCCATCAGGAAACGGAATAAACCCTTTGAAGTTATTTTTTAGTTTAACAATATTACAATGACCCCAACCCCCGTAAATCATATAATACTGACCATCGACATCTTTAAAAACGAACTGGTCGATTGGCTGCGCACCGTTATAGAACTTATCCAATAATGGTTTACCCAGATAATCCGTAAAGGGTCCCTCGGGTTTATCGGAAACCGCGATTCCAATTCCACCGACAGAATTATTATTTTGAATGTCATTCGCTCCAAAAAACAGGTAGTATTTGCCATCCTTTTTGGTAATAGCCGGTGCCCACATGGCTTTATTTGCCCATTTCACTCCGGTAGTATCAATAATCCGGCTGTGTTTTGTCCACTTCACCAGGTCGGGTGACGAATAGGCATCCATATATACCTGTTTTTCGTAAGGAGCCGAGTAAGTTGGATAGATCCAATACTGATGATTAAATATTGTAGCCTCCGGATCGGCATACCATCCGGGGAATACAGGATTACCGGCTGTTTGGGCCTGAACATAGCCTGTACAAAAAAGGAAAAGTAGTGCTACCGGCACGAATGACAACAAGGATAGGGAAAAATGTAACTGATTTAATAATTTTCTCATAGTAAAATATTGAATGGTAATTGTTTAAATGATGAAATTGAAGGGACCTGTTAAATAATGAAATAAAGACATTTGCCTGTACATGCTTTAATTCAGTCTATCCTACCGGATAAAAAGAAGTGTGGTTTTGTTTTTTTTTCAATATCGATTCCGGAAGCTGAAAAGTTATAACGTTAACTTTACTGCAATGGTACTTTCGAGGTTGTATAAAATGAATATAGTATAATAAACTAATTGCAAATTGAAAGGTTACCTGTTTTTTTCCCCCGGACAAATAAGTTTGTGCCTGGAGGTTGACCGGTTTTTTACAAGGGTTTATCATTTAGAAATAAGAATTTAAAAGACAAAACATATTTCTGTTTGCAACTTTAGTAGAAGAGTACATATCAATTTCTAAACCTGAATCTTGTATTTAGATGATAAATTTCAATTTAAGAGTTATTGACCTATTATTATTTTTACACAGCCTGTTTCCGGGAAAGAATAATAACAATGCAAATATAAAATAAAATTTTTATCAAAACGACAGGAAAGAACGAATTAAAATTTTGTTGATTTATCCCCTCTGCTCAAATTATTAGGATCCGGCAAACTCCGTTAATCAGATCTGAAAGATCGTCAAAATAAGGGTAAGATTCAGAGAGCCTTTGACCATCAACAGTCTGTATTTTGACCTACGAATGCGATGAAAATACCGGTGAATAGAATTCGTGATGGTATTAGGTAAAAAGAAACGGTCCATGGAGTCTGAAACCTGAGTTCTGAATTTATTTCAGGAAGTATCAGGTCGAAGTTGTTCGAAACAGCGAATGTCTGTTGAAAATATATTTTCAATTTTGTGTTGTATAACATAGAATTATTTATATCAATTATCAAAAACAAGTGTTTACTTTACACTTGTTTTAAATGAGATAGTTATTGGGCCGTATAAAAAGGTATAATATATTATATATTAGGCATTTGAACACTTAACTGAAATTATAAATTTATTCAACACAATAAATGAGTGCAGCATTTTATCTAAATAAAGATACATTTCTGGTAGCAGTTGACTGCATAATTATTGGTTTTCGTGATAATGATTTGCATATTTTGATTGCCCGCAGGCCTTTTGAGCCTTTCCAGGGAGGGTGGTCGTTAATGGGTGGTTTTGTGAATGCATCCGAGAATATAAAAGAAGCAGCTAAACGGGTAGTCGGTGAATTTACAGGAATAGATGATATTTACCTGGAGCAGGTGGGTGCCTATGGTGATATCGACAGGGATGTAGAGCGTGTTATCTCAATTGCCTATTATGCTCTTGTGGATATCAACAAATTCGACACTTCACTGGCTGAAAAATATGATGCCAAATGGACACGGTTGAAACAACTGCCAGAATTGATTTTTGACCATAACAAGATGGTGAAAGATACCGTGACCTTACTGCAACGCAGGGCTTCGGTTAAGCCATTAGGTTTTAATTTACTCTGCGAACAATTCACTTTACCGACCTTACAAAGTTTATATGAAGCAATTTATCAGGAGGATATTGACAAACGGAATTTCAGAAAAAAGCTGCTGAATATGGACATTCTGGAAAAGTTGGATGAAAAAGACAAAGGATCTTCGAAAAGGGGTGCTTTCTACTATAAATTCAACAAAGAAAAATACGATCAGTTGATTGAACAGGGCATGCATTTTTCACTTTAATTTTTTTTGATATTTTAAGTGTATTACAAACACATATTGATTACTAAAAACTAATAAGACAACATGTTAGAAGCATTAAAAAAAGAAGTATTCAAAGCAAACCTCGATTTGGTAAAACATGGATTGGTAATATTTACCTGGGGAAATGTCAGTGCCATCGACCGAACAACCGGGTTAGTTGTAATAAAACCATCAGGAGTTTCGTACGATGAAATGAAAGAAGAGGATATGGTGGTAGTAGATTTGAATGGAAAAATAGTGGAAGGTAAACTTAAACCTTCTTCGGATACGGCTACTCATCTGGTCTTGTACAGATCATTTCCAACCCTGGGAGGGATCGTACACACCCATTCGACATATGCCACTTCGTGGGCACAGGCAGGGCTTGATATTCCTAACATTGGTACAACCCACTCTGATTATTTCAGTGGTGCCATTCCCTGTACCCGTGATATGACCCCTCAGGAGATTGAAGGAGAATATGAACTTGAAACCGGAAATGTCATTATAGAACGGTTCAACGATCTTAATCCTGATTTTATCCCCGGAGTATTGGTAAAAAATCACGGGCCTTTTTCCTGGGGAAAGAATGCGCATGATGCCGTTCACAATGCGGTAGTCATGGAACAGGTAGCAAAAATGGCATACATAGCCTACGGAGTGAATCCTGAACTTACCATGAACAAGAATCTGATAAAAAAACATTTTTACAGAAAACACGGACCAGATGCATACTACGGACAGTGATTAGTGATTAACGATTAGTGGTTAACGATTAGTGATTAGTGATTGGTGATTATTATCTTCCAATCGTAAATAGTAAATAGTAAATTGAGAATACAACATGAAAAAAACTTTTCTTTCTATTATGTGCCTGATGGCATTATTGGTAACGGGGCAAACAAGGACTTCAAAAATTACCATTCATGCCGATCAGGGCAAAAATGTGATTAACAAAGAAATTTACGGTCAGTTTGCCGAACATTTAGGCACCTGTATTTATGGAGGTATCTGGGTAGGTGAAAATTCACCGATTCCCAATACAAAGGGATACAGAAATGATGTCCTTCAGGCATTGAAAAATTTGCAAATACCGGTTCTTCGTTGGCCCGGAGGTTGTTTTGCCGACGAATATCATTGGATGGATGGGATCGGTCCAAGAGAAAAACGACCTAAAATGTCAAACAACAACTGGGGTGGCGTTATCGAAGACAATAGCTTTGGTACAAACGATTTTTTCAACCTTTGCGAAATGCTGGGCTGCGAACCTTACCTGAGTGGAAACGTGGGGAGTGGTAGTGTGGAGGAGTTGGCCAAATGGGTGGAATATATCACCTCAGCCGGTGATAGTCCAATGGCGAGATTACGTCGCCAAAACGGACGTGAGAAACCATGGAAACTGAAATATATTGGCGTTGGTAATGAAAGTTGGGGTTGCGGTGGAAACATGACTGCCGAATATTATTCCGATTTATATCGTCGCTATTCAACGTATTGTCGTGAATATGATGGTAATAAATTATTTAAAATAGCAAGCGGTGCCACCGACATTGATTATAACTGGACCGAGACACTTATGAAGAATGTGGGAGACCGCATGCAGGGAGTTTCATTACACTACTATACTGTAAAAGGGTGGAATGGCAGTAAAGGATCGGCTACAAAGTTCGACAATTCAGAATATTTGTGGACAATGAATAAATGTCTTGAAATAGAAGATGCCCTGAAAAAGCACATAGCCATTATGGATAAAAACGATCCGCAAAACAAAGTAGGCTTAATAGTCGATGAATGGGGCACCTGGTGGGATCAGGAGCCGGGATCACATTCTGCACTTTATCAACAGAATACTATGCGCGATGCTTTTGTTGCTGCATTAACACTGAACATATTCAACAAATATACTGAACGTGTAAAAATGGCAAACATAGCCCAGGTTGTGAATGTACTTCAGGCGATGATCCTGACGGACGGACCCCGAATGGTCTTAACGCCGACCTATCATGTCTTTGAAATGTATAAAGTCCACATGGGAGCAACAAATTTGCCTCTGGATATCCAGTGTGATTCGCTGGTTTCAAACAACAAAAAATTTGCAACGATCAGTGCATCCGCTTCAAAAGATTCAAAAGGACTGGTTCATATAACTCTTGCCAATATTGATCCTGATAAAAACCAAAAAATTGAAATTGATTTGGGGAATATTAAAACTGCAAAAGTCATCGGAACCATCCTGACTGCAAAGACTGTTGATGCGTATAACACGTTTGAAAACCCCCTCACAGTTGTACCCACCGATTTTAAGGGTGTAAAAGTGACAAAAAACGGCCTGACAATTAATGTTCCTGCCAAAGCAATTATATCTCTTGAAATACAATAAATTACAAATCAAACTAACTAATAAAACAAACAATATTATGAATTACAAAGATTTAGAAGTATGGTTCGTTACAGGAGCTCAGCTTTTGTACGGAGGTGATGCCGTAGTACATGTAGATGCACATTCAACCGAAATGGTTAAAGGTTTAAACAATTCGGGAAATTTACCTATCAAGGTGGTTTATAAAGGTACTGCCAACTCAGCGATAGAAGTATCTGCTATTTTCCGTGCTGCTAACGGGGATACAAAATGCGTGGGTGTAATCACCTGGATGCATACATTCTCACCGGCAAAAATGTGGATTCATGGTTTGATGGATTTCAAGAAACCATTGTTACACCTGCACACCCAATATAACGAAGAAATTCCCTGGAGTGAAATTGATATGGATTTCATGAATCTGAACCAATCGGCTCATGGCGACCGGGAATTCGGATTTATTACAAGCCGCTTACGTAAACCCCGCAAAGTAGTGGTGGGTTACTGGAAAGACAAATCAACTCATGAAAAAATATCATCGTGGATGCGTGTTTGCGCCGCATGGGCAGATTCTCAAAATATGCTTATCGTACGGTTTGGTGACAACATGAACAATGTAGCAGTAACCGATGGTGATAAAGTGGAAGCTGAAATCCGGTTGGGTTACCACGTGGATAATGCCCCGATTGCAACATTGGTCCCATACGTAGAAGCAGTAACAGAAGCTGAAATTGACACGTTGGTATCCGAATACGAACATTTATATGAGTTTGCTGCCGATTGCAAAAAAGGAGCTGAAAAACACCAGTCGGTACGTGAGGCAGCTGCCCAGGAAATAGGGTTACGCCGCTTTTTGGAAGAGAAAGGTGCAACAGCATTTACGACCAGTTTCAACGAACTGGAAGGAATGAAACAGTTGATGGGATTTGCCTCCCAACGTTTGATGGCCGAAGGTTTCGGTTTTGGTGCTGAAGGTGACTGGAAAACGGCAGCACTTACACGTACCATGTGGATAATGGCCGAAGGACTACCCGGAGGATGTTCATTCCTGGAAGACTATGTCTTGAATTTCAATGGTGCAAATAGTGCTATTCTTCAATCACATATGTTGGAAATCAACCCTGAAATAGCAAAAGCAAAACCACGTATTGAAGTTCATTTTCTGGGAATAGGTGATGCAGGAGTTTGTGCCCGTCTGGTATTCCAGGCTCATGAAGGAGAAGGTGTTGCAGCAACCATTGTGGATATGGGAAACCGTTTTCGTATGATCGTAAACGAAGTAAAAGTGATTGAACCAAAAGCACTGCCTAAATTACCTGTTGCATGTGCCTTGTGGATTCCGCAGCCAAACCTCGAAATTGGTGCCGGTGCATGGATCACAGCAGGTGGAACACACCATTCAAGTTTTTCATTCTCCATCACAAAGGAGATGCTGGAAGACTATGCCGAGATAGCCGACATCGAATTGCTGATTATCGATAAAGATACGACCATCCGCAATTTCAAACAGGACATCCGGAATAATGAAGTGTATTACATGTTGAACAAAGCACTTAGATAGAAATCAGGAGTAAGGAGTAAGAGGTAAGGAGTAAGCAGTTGATGAACTGTATTTATACTTACCTCTTACCCCTTACCTCTTACTCCTTAATAAACTAATACTTAAAAAAAATGAGCAAATACGTTATAGGTTTAGATTACGGCAGCGATTCGTGTCGTGCGGTGGTTGTCGATGCAATCACAGGCCAGGAAATGGCATCAGCAGTAAAAAATTATTCCCGTTGGTCGAAAGGAAAATACTGCAATCCAACAACCAATCAATACCGCCAGCATCCTCTTGATTATATTGAAGGATTGGAGAACACTATTAAAAATGCTTTATCAAAATGTCCTGCCGGGACTGCAGAAAAAGTAGTGGGTATTGCGTTTGACACAACCGGGAGCACCCCGGTATTTACAGACAAAAACGGGACTCCGCTTTCGTTATTACCTGAATTTGCAGAAAACCCAAATGCCATGTTTGTGCTGTGGAAAGATCACACAGCCATTAAAGAAGCAAAGGAAATTAATGATCTTTCTGCCAAGTGGGAGATTGATTACACGTCGTATGAAGGAGGAATCTATTCATCGGAATGGTTTTGGGCAAAAGCATTGCACGTACTTCGTTCAGACGAAAAAGTAAGGAATGCCGCCTATTCCATTGTTGAGCATTGCGATTGGTTACCGGGCCTGATAACAGGGACAACTAATCCGGCAACACTTCTTCGTAGTCGTTGTGCATCAGGACATAAAGCCATGTGGCTCGAAAAATGGGGTGGTCTGCCATCTGAAGAATTTTTAACTGCACTGGATCCTTTATTAGCTGGTTATCGTGAACGTCTTTATTCAGAGACTTATCCGAGTGATAAAAAAGTAGGGACACTAACTTCCGAATGGGCTGCCTTGTTGGGATTGCCTACCGGTGTATCTGTAGCAGTCGGAGCATTCGACTGTCACATGGGCGCCGTAGGAGTAGAGGTAAAACCGGGTGCCTTAGTACGGGTTATCGGAACTTCGACCTGCGATATCATGGTAGCAAGTCACGAAGAAATGACAAATAAACTTATTCCCGGAATCTGCGGACAAGTTGATGGTTCCGTTATACCCGGTATGATTGGACTGGAAGCAGGGCAATCGGGGTTTGGAGATATCTATGCCTGGTTCAAGAAGGTAGTCGCCTGGCCGATAGAAAACATACTGGCTAACAGTACACTTATCAATGATGAAACAAAACAGAAACTGATAGACGAAACACTGGATCAAATTATACCGGCTTTATCTGTTGAAGCACAAAAAGTTCCGGTATCGGAATCATTTATCCTGGCAACAGACTGGATGAACGGTCGCCGGACTCCGGATGCCAGCCAAATGGTGAAGGGTACTATTACCGGCCTTAACTTAGGAAGTTCAGCCCCTTTAATTTTCAGGGCTTTGGTAGAAGCAACCGCCTATGGTTCGAAAGCAATTGTGGACCGGTTTATTGAAAACGGAATTAAGATCAATGAAGTCATTGGTATCGGTGGAATAGCATTGAAATCACCCTTTGTGATGCAAACCATGGCTGATGTATTGAATATGCCGATCAAAGTTGCAAAATCGGAACAGGCCTGTGCATTCGGAGCTTCCATGTTTGCTGCCGTTGTTGCCGGAGTCTACGAAAAGGTGGAAGATGCACAAAAGGCTATGGGTATGGGTTTTGCATTGGAATACTACCCGATTGCTGAAAATGTAGAATTATACAGTGAATTGTATAAAAACTACATTAAGTTAGGACAGTTTACCGAAAAAGAATTATTCTCTTAAACAAATCTAATATTATCTCAAAATGAATTGGAATTCACATGAATTTATTTGGCTCGACTGGGCGATTCTCGCAGTCGGAATATGTGCTGTAGCATGGGCTGTCTGGCGTGCAGTACAAAAAGACAAACGTTTGCAACAAGGTCCGAACAGTGAAGATTACCTGTTCGGAAAAGGCGAACCATGGTATATCATTGGAGCTGCCATCTTTGCTGCAAACATTGGCTCGGAACACCTTGTCGGGCTTGCCGGAACCGGTGCAAAGGCAGGAGTAGGAATGGCACACTGGGAAATGCAAGGCTGGATGATCCTGATCCTTGGCTGGCTCTTTGTACCATTCTACCAACTGATGAACACCAAGTTGGGGAAAATCATCACAATGCCTGACTTCCTCAAAAATCGTTATACACCTCGTACAGGGTCATGGTTGTCTATCATTACACTGATAGCCTACGTCCTGACCAAAGTGAGTGTAACGGCATTTACCGGGGGTATCTTCATGGAGAGCCTTATTGGTTTACCTTTCTGGTACGGAGCTATTGGTTTGATAGTGATCACGGGTATATTTACCATTTTTGGTGGTATGAAGGGTGTTATGACTCTTTCGGCAATTCAAACGCCAATACTTATCATTGGATCATTCCTTGTGCTTTTCCTGGGATTGTCAGCACTTGGTGAAGGCAGTATTGCTCACGGCTGGACTGCCATGATTGACTATTCTAAAACGCTGAGTATCGGAGCCGACGGACATGCATACGGCACAAACCACATGTTCCACCTGGATACGGGTGACCCCCTGTATGACGACTATCCCGGATTCTGGGTATTTATCGGAGCTTCAATCATCGGCTTTTGGTATTGGGCTACCGACCAACATATCGTTCAACGGGTACTCGGACAAACAAAAGGCGAGGCTAATGATGTTGTGATGAAACGTGCCCGCAGAGGTACCATCGCTGCCGGTTATTTCAAAATATTACCTGTATTTATGTTCCTGATCCCAGGTATGATAGCCGCCGCACTGGCAGCACGTCCGGGCAGCGGATTTACGTTGACCAACCCGGATACTGCATTTGGTTCCATGGTTAAGTTTGTACTGCCCGCCGGTGTGAAAGGAATTGTCACAATAGGCTTTATATCAGCATTGATTGCTTCTTTGGCTGCATTCTTCAACTCTTGCGCTACGTTGTTTACAGAAGACTTCTATAAACCAATGTTCAAGGGCAAAAGTGAGGCCAGATACGTTTTGGTAGGTCGTATTGCAACTGTTGTGGTTGTAATCCTTGGAATTATATGGATTCCGGTAATGATGAGTCTTGGTAGCCTTTACTCCTACCTGCAAGGCATTCAATCGTTGCTCGCTCCTGCCATGGTGGCAGTATTTGTAATGGGTATATTTTCTAAAAGAATTACTCCCAAGGCAGGTGAAGCCGGTTTAATAATTGGCTTTCTTATTGGTATGGCACGATTGCTAACCAACATCTTTACAAATACAGGAAAAGATGTGATGACAGGCCCGATCTGGACATCTACCCATTGGTTCTGGCATACCAACTGGCTTATTTTTGAGATCTGGTTGCTTGTCTTCATCATGCTGATGATGGTCGTAGTATCTCTATTTACTAAGAAGCCAACCGCTGAACAGATAGATTTCATCACTTTCGATGGTGACTACAAAAAACTCATCTTTAAAAGCTGGAACAAGTGGGATGTTATTGCCTCACTGGGCGTGGTAGCTATTTGCGCAGCATTCTACATTTACTTTTGGTAATTTACTTGCAATTTATCCCCCAAGCCCTGTTCATTCCTTTTGAATCATGTGTTTGGGGGATTTTATTTATTATCTTTGTCGTTTAATTTTAAATTCACATCAACTAAATTTAATTTAATTTTATCATGAAGAAAACATTTTTATCATTAATGATTTTGACGCTGGTATTTTCAGCATGCACAAGCAGTTTAAAAACAGCGCAGGTTTTCCCGCAAAGTAATTTTGATACAATTGTCAACAACAAAAAAGTATCCATTTACACATTAAAGAATGCCAATGGAATGACTGCTCAGGTAACAAATTACGGAGCCAGATTAGTCGATTTATCTGTTCCGGACAAAGATGGTAATTTCCGTGATGTTGTTTGGGGATTTGAAAAAATTTCAGGATACTTACATGCCACTGATTTATTTGCAGGTCCTATTGTAGGACGTTACGGAAACAGAATAGGAAAAGGGCAGTTTACCATCGATGGTAAACCCTACCAACTTACGTTAAACAATAATGGCAATCATCTTCATGGTGGATTGGACGGATTTTATAAAAAAGTGTGGGATGCCCGTGCTTTTAAAAATGACAAGGGTGAGGAAGCTCTTGAACTAAGTTATTTATCACCTGCCGGCGAAGAAGGATATCCAGGCAACTTAAAGATCAAAGTGATTTATGCCATAACTGCAAGCAATGAACTGACAATCAATTATGAAGCAACCACCGATGCTGCAACGATAATCAATCCGACTTCGCATGTTTATTTCAACTTACACGGAAATACTGCTCAATCGAGCAATTCTCATATACTAACCCTTTATGCCGACAAGTATACTCCAACCGATTCGTTATTAATTCCTACAGGCGAAATAGCAACTGTTGAAAATACTCCACTTGACTTCAGGAAGCCAACTCCTGTCGGTGAACGTATCAAGGCTGATTTTGTGGCATTAAAATACGGAAAAGGATATGACCACAATTTTGTATTAAACAAAAAAGCGGGAGAAGTATCACTTGCTGCTGAAGTATTAGAACCCGCAACAGGCATAATAATGAAAGTAAGTACCGACCAACCGGCTATTCAATTTTACAGTGGTAATTTCATGGATGGAAAAGATACCGGTAAACGTGGTGACAAACATAATTACAGAACTGGAATTGCACTTGAGGCACAGAATTACCCTGACGCTCCAAATCATGCAAACTTTCCAACCGCTATTCTTAAACCGGGTGCAACATACAAACAAACCACCATCTATGCTTTTGAAGTTAAAAAATAACAATTTAGCTTCGGATATTATCTGACATTTTTTCAATAAAAGAGATATCCCCAAGGATATCTCTTTTATTGAATCTCGGATTCAATAGTAATTTTGCGATCATCAATTTACCTAAAAAATTAAATTTGGAAACAAAAAAATAATTCATTTATTAGAATAAAGAATATCAGCAATCCAAAAGACTTCATCCATATTCGGATCAGGGTTTGTTAAAATAATTGTTTTAACCAATTGCAGTACAGTGTTTATTAGCTGAATTTTATACTTTTGTATGTATTCGATAAACTTGGAGTTGATAATATATTTCAACCACAAAATTTCTAATACACTTTAATTATATTCAGAGTCCAGTAGCGCAATCTTTTTTCCTCTTTAAATCGTGTTGACCCATGATAAAAAACACAATTCTCACAGTCTTACTTTTTTTAAGTATTCCCTCACAGGCAACAAATGCCATTCAATTTAGTTTTGAGAAATTCCCCTATAACGAAAAACTTCCATCAAATTCTGTCACCAGAATATATAATGATAAAGAAGGATATATGTGGTTTGGTACTAAAGACGGGTTATGCCGTTTTGACGGCTACGACATAAAAGTATTCCGCTCCAGCGCCCAAACCCCTGTAAGATTATCGAGTAATGACATTCAATGCATTACAGAAGATAATAACCAAAGAATCTGGGTCGGGACTTATGAAGGCATTAATATAATCGACAAAAAGAACTACACGATTAGACAATTAAACAACATTTATGTCCTAAAAGACCGGATCAATTCAATTCTGACTGATTCAAAAGGATATATCTGGATTGGCACTTCGTCGAATGGAGTGGTGCGGATTAATCCGGTAACAGGTAAATTCATTCGATTTTCAAAAGACAAGAACTCCCTTTTAAAATTAAAAAGCAATAATGTCACCAACATTTATGAAGATCATTCAGGAAGAATATGGATTTCGTTATGGAAAAACGGATTATCTTTCATAGATCTTAATCTGAAACATATTCACCACATTTCTAAAATCGGTGTTAATGATAATCCATTCCGGATTTTTCAGGATAAAGCAGGTCTTATATGGATCTGTACCTGGGGGGATGGAATTTACACGATGCAGGTTCATTCCAATTCAGAGATGACTATAAATCCAATCGTTTTATCAAGAGAAACAGAGAAAAAAACAGATGAAATAGTATATAGCATAACTCAAGATGACAAATATGGTTACATTTGGATAGTCACATACAGCGGGTTGAGTATGATTAAAAAAGAAGCTGATAACACATTTAAAATTCTAAATACCAATTCATTTTTTGATGAAACAAGTAATAAATTATTTCATGAAATTAGTAAGGACAAAAAAGGGAATTTATGGATTGGATCAGTTGGAGATGGACTATTTAAACTTGATTTCAATAAACTATCCATCAAGAACTATCCCTTAAATGACATTAAGACCTTGCTAAATGTTCAATCTTATGTTACACGTTTCTGCCAAACAAATTCGGGAGATTTATATATCGTAATCAACAGGATAGGACTGTTTCATTTTGATGAGAAAACCGGTAAAGTGAATAGACCTGCTGATTATGCTTCAAGATCATTAAACAGCATTAGCGCTATATTAAACGTAAAAAGCAAGAATGAAATCTGGGTGGCAAATGAAGGTGAAGACTTGATTCATATATTTAAAAACGTAACTAATGGAGAACTAAAGCAAATCAAAGTTCTATCGCTTAATAATTTCAAAAAATCAGGAGAAGTCACAACGACTTCATTATTTGAAGATTCAAAAGGAAATGTCTGGATAGGGTCAAACAATGGAATATATATAAAACCGGCCAACTCACCGGTCAAAAAATTATCTTCAAATGTATATAACGTAAACACCATTGGAGAAGATACTGAAAAGAAAATATGGATAGGTACGGATAAAGAAGGACTTTTTATATTTAATCCAGTAATTACTAAAAAAGGAATTACATATTCTGTTACCCGAAAGAATTTATACATAAAGGATTATCAAAGTTACAGTATTCAAAGTATCAGTTGTCAGAAAAACGGGGATGTGTACATCGGCACAAAAGAAGGCTGTATTTATTATTATAATCACAAAACAGAGGATATCAGTGACATAAGCGTATTATACGGAATTACTGAAGAAGGAATACTGGATATTCTGGAAGATGACTCTGGTTTTTTATGGATTACCACGATCAAACGAATTATTAGGTATAACCCAAAAAATCATGCGGTTACTAATTTTTCGGTTACAGATGGATTACTGGTCAGTTCATTCTTCAAGGATGCTCGCATTAAACTTAAAACCGGTGAGGTATTATTTGGCGGGAATAGAGGCATTTGCTTATTTAACCCCACTACCCTCAATACTTCTGTGAAAATTTCGAAGCAGCTTGTTTCCATTACTGATATCCTGGTTCAAAACAAATCGATCTTTGATGATGAAAACAACCAACATTTCAATTCAGAGGACAAGAGTGTAACGTTGAAGTATTCTGAAACTAATTTGAGTATTGAATTTTCTGCATTAAATTCATCTTCAGCAAATAAAATTCAATATGCTTACAGACTGGTAGGGATTGATAATAACTGGAATTATTCGGGAAATAACCGACGATTTGTAAATTATGCAAATTTACCGATAGGGCATTATAAATTCAGGGTGAAAGCCAGTGACGAGAATGGGATCTGGAGTAACCAGTACACTTCCCTTGAGATCGTAATCCTTCCACCCGCATACCTATCCTGGTGGGCCTATCTGATTTATTTTATCGTTCTTATGGCCGGAGGTTTTTTTATATTCAGGACTGTAGCAAACCGGATCCGGTTAAGAAATGAACTAAAGATTTCACACATAGAGAAGGAAAAATCGGAAGAATTAGCGCAAATCAAGCTACGATATTTCACGAATATCTCACATGAGCTCCTCACACCACTGACAATTATCATGTTGATGATTGAAAGTCTTCAGAAGAAAAATAAAGGAGACACCTCTCAGTTTGACATTATGAGGGATAACATTATCCGGTTAAAGAGACTGATACAACAGATTCTGATATTCCGCAAGACTGAAAGCGGTAATATGAAACTTAAAATCAGACAAAATGATGTAGTCGCGTTTATCGATAGCATTTGCCAGTCTAATTTCAAGCCACTGGTAAATAATAAAGAGATTAACTTTAGAGTGGATTCAGAACTCAAAAGTTACATGGCTTACTTTGATCTGGACAAACTGGATAAGATCATTTATAACCTGCTTTCAAATGCATTTAAACATACGCCAAAGGGTGGATCTATCGTTGTAAAGATAAGCTTTGTTTCAAGGCAGGAAGTGACCATAATGCGTTTGTCTGTTTCCGATACTGGTGATGGAATTGCCGAAGAGGACATACCACATATATTTAAACGTTTTTACATTAGCAGTACATCCGATCAAAGCCAGAGTCATGGCATCGGTCTGGCACTTACAAACGATCTTCTACTGCTTCATAAAGGGAATATTGAAGTAAAAAGCCAGTTAGGTGAAGGGGCTGTATTTACTATTGAGATTCCTGTTTCGATGAATGCTTATACAGACACCGAATTATCACTGGAGGATAATCAACCCGTTAATCCGGCTGAACTACCTGAAATGACTTCGGATATTTCCGTTGAGACTTCTGTTGAGTTGGAAGAAAAATCTGATCTTTCTATTTTGATAGTGGAAGACAATCGGGAATTAAAAAACCTTATTGTCGACAATTTTGCTCATGGATATAATGTTTTTAGTGCCGAGAATGGCTTACAGGCTTTGAAAATCGTACATGAAACAGAAATTGATTTAGTTATAAGCGATGTTATGATGCCGGAAATGGATGGCCTTACCTTTTGTAAGATTTTAAAAAACGATGTTGAAACCAGTCATATCAATGTTTTAATGTTGACGGCAAAGAATTCAACCGAAGATCGAATTGACTGTTACAATGCAGGTGCTGACTCGTATATCGCCAAACCGTTTGAGTTAGCAGTATTGGATGCAAGGGTCAGGAATTTAATGAGTAAAAGGAAACAAAAGACTGAGATTTTTCAGAAAAATCAGGAAATCAATATTTCATCCATGGAATACGGATCAATTGATGAACTATTTCTGAAGCAGGCTGTGATTAAAGTAGAAGATAATTTATCGGATGACACTTTCGATTTTGATCAGTTTGCCGAAAATATGGCAACTTCAAAGTCGACCTTACACCGGAAACTCAAATCTCTTACAGGACTTTCTCCTGGTGAATTTATCAGAAGTATCCGGTTGAAGCATGCCGTTCAAATGTTGACCAATAATATGGGGAATATTTCTGAGATAGCATTTGCTGTTGGGTTTAATGATCCAAAATACTTTAGCAGATGCTTTAAAATAGAATTTGGCCTTACCCCCAGGGAATATCAGGATTCAAAGAAATCATAAAGCGAGGCATTGGAGCCGGTCTATAATCCACAGTTAGACCGGCTTTTTTGTGCGTTATCGGTTGGGCTTTGTGACCTGAATTTTCTTTCTCCTAAAATGAACCATTCCTACCCCTGATTGATCGCAAAGAGTATTATTTTTACAATATCAAATTTCAACAGGGAAAGTCACCTGCTGGAATTCCTGTAATACTGTTTTAGAATCCATAACATTACAAATCACTTCCAATGAGTACTAATTCAATTAAATCAAGAATCACTTTTTCATTGTTTTTTTGCTTCATTATACCTTTATGTACTGCATCTGCAACAATCAGCAATACAAAAGAAGAGGTAATTACCATAATTAAAAAAGTAAATAATTACTGGCAAAGTAATAATTCATATGCCGTAAGTTCATTCTGGGACAGGGCAGCATACCATACAGGCAATATGGAAGCATATTCCGTCACCGGAATTGAAGCCTACCAAACATACTCCGAAAACTGGGCAAAATATAACAACTGGATTGGAGCTACCGGAACCAATAAATCGCAATGGAAATATACTTATGGTGAAGGAGGCGATTATGTACTATTCGGGGATAATCAAATTTGTTTTCAAACCTATATAGATCTTTATAACCTTGCTCCGGATCCGCTAAAAATAGCCCGTACCACAGAAGTAATGAGTTATGAAATCGCATCTACCCGTAAAGACTACTGGTGGTGGGCTGATGGATTGTATATGGTCATGCCGGTCATGACAAAAATGTATAAACTGACAGGGAATCAGCTGTGCCTGGATAAATTGTATCAATATTTTAATTATGCCGACAGTATAATGTACGATAAAGATGAATATTTATACTACCGGGATGCAAGTTATGTCTATCCTACCCATACAACCTTGTCCGGGAAAAAGGATTTTTGGTCCAGAGGCGATGGTTGGGTTTTTGCTGCACTGGCCAGAGTTTTAAAAGACCTGCCGTTGACCGACCTGCACCGGTCATTGTATGAAACCAGATTCAGAAATATGGCTGCCGGTTTGATAAAAATTCAACAACCTGAAGGTTACTGGACCCGGAGTTTACTTGATCCTGCACAGGCACCGGGTAGAGAAACCAGTGGAACAGCATTTTTTACATATGGATTGCTCTGGGGAATAAACAATGGATATCTCGACAGATCGGAGTATCTGCCGGCAGCAGCATTGGGTTGGAATTATTTATCAACAATTGCACTTCAGCCGAATGGAAGTGTCGGATATGTGCAGCCAATAGGTTCAGCAGCAGTACCCGGACAAAGCGTCACCGCCACCAATACCGCCAATTTCGGAGTAGGAGCTTTTTTACTTGCAGCATCTGAATTGACAAGATTAGAAGATATCACTTCAGAAAATACTAAAATAGCTGATCAGTCTAAAAGCATTTTCGTGTATCCAAATCCGGCTACTTCAGATTTGACGATAATGAGCAAGAGCAGGATAAAAGGGAACATTGACCTGTTCGACCTGACAGGGAATAAACTGAACAGCAGTTTAATTCAATCAGAAAAAACTACACTTGACATTTCGGCATTAGTTCCCGGGATTTATATTTTGAAAGCGAATAATGTATCTTTTAAAATCGTAAAAAACTGACAGATTGAAGAGTGAAAATTATATCTATTCTACAATTCACCTTGTTCGGATTAGTGCTATTTACCCCAACATACACAAATACAGATTTCAGTATCCTGACACCTTTCCGGTATACCTGCTTATTGTTTGAGCTATTCCCCGGGCCGGTTCATAGTTGCCGGTTGCAAAAGATAAAATCTGAAAGTGCCGGTGACATGAATGGCAATTAAAAAAATCAAACAATGTGATATTTTATTATATTTTTAACTTAAATTAGAAGTTAAATATCTAAAGCCCAGAGTTGCTACATAAAAAGTTCGTTCAATTACAATATTTCAGCATAAAGTAAAACTGTTTCGTCTCATCTTTTATAGTTGTTTAAAATAAATATATCCACTATATTGATTTTTTAGTCCTCTTATAGTTTCCTTGATTTTAATATATTTGTAATTACTATACAACTGCGTCATTAAAAGGTTTATCCTGAATATCCAGTATCGACCTTAAAAGTGATCAGGTATTAGTCTGATACTATAAATCATAATTCCCTGACTCAAAAAAATGTTTTATGGAAAAGCAGGAAGAACTGAAATTAATATTACTTAATGTTGGATTTGCAGAACACCACGCTGATTGGAACTGGGAGAAAATAAGTAGTCCATTCTTTAGAATCTATTTAATTGCGAAAGGTCAGGCGACCGTAATATTAAATAATATTGAATATTTATTATTACCCGGTAAATTATATCTAATACCTCCTTATACCACTCACACCGATCGTAACGACTGTTATTTCAGCATATTTTATATCCACATTTTTGAAGACCTTAGAAACAACATTAGCATGTTCGATCAAATGCTTTTCCCCGTTCAAATCAATGCAAGTTACCTGGATGAATTATTAATCAAACGCCTGCATGAAATAAATCCTTTAAGTAACTTGAAAAAATATGACCCATCAAGTTATGATAATCCGATCAATCTTATGCAAAGTATAGTTGAGAACACCCATGTGCCGATATCTACCCAAATTGAAACAAACGGGATACTTTTTCAATTATTTTCTAAATTTCTGTTACTCGCTCAACAAAGAGATATAAATAAGGATACACGGATATTAAAAGTTCTTCATTATATATACAAAAATATTGATAGTAAAATTTCAATAAAAGAACTTTCAGCTCTTTGCTATATGTCTGATGACCATTTTATCAGGCTATTTAAAAAGGAATTAAAGACGACACCGATAAACTATATCAATAAAAAGAAAATTGAAAAAGCCCAACTTATGTTGTTGATTAAGAACATAGCTATTAAGGATATTGCCTATTCACTTTCATTCGAGAATGTTTCATACTTTAACAGGATATTCAAACTTACTATCGGTAAGACTCCAAAAGAATATAAATCTGAATACAAATGATTGTACTAGAACACCTATTGAATAATGAAAAACAGTTGTCCGATTGAACACACATAAAACGCTTGTTCACCAATTTCTATAGAAGTTTGATTGCGGTATGCCTGTTTATAACTTTTCACCAAAGATATCATCAGTTCATGCTGTCAGAGTTGACTCTATGATGCACGCTTTATTTTAATTTCACTTTCGAACTCAATAAAATCGAACAAAAAGGTCAAACAAATTAATGTCTGACCTTACTCATATTGTGGGCATGGAAGTAAATAAACCAAATCTTTTATTTCATTAAATCCCTGTGTTTTGTAAATGTAACAACCTCATTTATAACGAATTAGACTTGTTTTTTTGATAAGGTTCTGGTGGTTGCTGACTTCGCTTCGTTTGGCAAATATTTGAATTCCAATAATCCGGATATTATATAAGAATCTGCTATCTTAGATTTATTCACAAATACAAAGAGTTATTCAACTATTACTTTCGCACCTTTACCGTCAATTGCAATAAGATATACGCCTGTATGTACATTGAATTCAGCTTTTCCTGATACTGAAGTTT